>Ga0194129_10004127_pt1 | contig 19600 bp, 21 predicted proteins | sample TA2KigCa35mmetaG_FD_150862 | JGI IMG/M metagenome (GOLD analysis project Ga0194129, IMG submission 150862) | Freshwater microbial communities from Lake Tanganyika, Tanzania - TA2015038 Kigoma Deep Cast 35m | ecosystem: Environmental > Aquatic > Freshwater > Lake | place: Tanzania: Lake...
CCCGCCCGGTGGTCCGGCCTGCGCGGTACATGGTGGCAAGGTTGAAGGCGGCCACTCCCGAACCGCCACGAGCCGCAGTTTTCCACCAGTGCACTGCCATCACATTGTTTGGCTCGCCCCCTGCACCTGCCTCGTAGTGCGCGCCGAGTTCCACCTGCGCATCCACATTGCCGGCCTTTGCCGCCCGGGTGAACCAGTTCCAGGCCTCCTCCTTGTCTTTCTCTACGCCGATACCGTTGTTGAGCATCATCGCCACCTCGTACTGCGCCTTCAGGTGGCCTTCCTTGGCCAGTTTGAAGAGCATTGCGTAGGCTTCCTCATGACGACCTGCCGAATAGGCCGAACGGGCAGCGTTGTAATCGGAACAGCCGGCGAGGAAAACTGCGAGGAATGCAGCGAGCGCAAACCACAGCACCCGAGGGTGCCGCACCCGGAGCAGGGCGGAAATCAACAGGAACGCAGGCGACCAGTTCCCCTCGGAAACAACCGGGTCTGTGACGCCGCTTGCGATCACACGTTGGATGCGATTCGACCGCCCGCCGGTGGCCGCGCCTCTGGCGGCGCAGACGGAGTTGGGGGTGAGGCCACCGGAGCAGCGCCCTGCCCGGGTGCGCTTGCAGCCTTGGCCGGCGCAGCCCCGGGTTTGGTGCCTGTGCCCGGGGTGTCGGAAGCGCTGTAGTTGGCGCCGAGAAGCGTGCCCACGGTGCGGGTGTAGGAACCCACCATACGACGGGTGAGGTCGGGGTAGTGCGGTGCTGCGGCAAGGTAGCCCCGGACCTGCATGCAGCCCGTGGGATCGGGGCAGACGCGGCAGACCGCCTCGGCTTCGAGGCGACCGATCTCGAGCCGCTCGCCGATCATGAACACCGCACCCGCAGCGAACACGGCCGCTCCAAGGACTTTGAAGAGCAGCTTGGTCCAGTTGCCCAGATAGCCAAAAACTTCCTTGATCATGAGCTTTCCCTCTCAGTACGACATTGGGTGCATGGGTGAATGAGCATGATGGGCGACGCGTCGGATTGCGTGCGGGCGACCTCCGCCTGCCGCAGTCTACTTCATATGACCAGACTCGGAGGCAAGCTGCGACGGCCCGCGCCAGGGCGCGCTGGGCTCCCGCGTGATGAGCCTGGCGTAGAGCTCCACAACATACATGTGGTTACCGGCCAGGAAGCCACGCATCTTGCCAACCACGCGCGCCGCCTCGTCCTTGCGTCCTTCCTTCAGGTAACCGAGCCCCGCGCAACGGTAGTAGTCGGCGGCACGCTTCACGTCGGGTGCAACTCCCATCCCGAGCGCCAGGATTTCGCCGAGCCGGTCGCAGGCCTCGGGCATACCCTTGTCGGCGGGTGCCTTGAGGAAACGCGCAGCAATACGAAACTCTTCGGCACCAACCGCAGCGATGTACATGGCCTCCTTGCGCGAGCCAAGATCGTCGGACTGGACCTCACCGCGCTGCATCTGGCGCTTGCCCTGCTCCATCGCCATCGCGCCACGCCAGTAACCCGCCTCGAGATCACCCTTCTCGGCGCGGGCTGCGATCCGCTCGAGCAGTTCGCGGCGCTGTACGAAGAGGTCGAGCACCTTGCGGTCGGAGGAAATGCATTTCGGATCGAAAATGCACAGGGTGGCCTTCTCGGCTGCCTCGGTCATGCGCTGGTACTCGAGCGCAAGTTCCGAGGTGGTGCGTGGATCGCCATCGCCCTTCGCCGCCCCGGCCTTGCCTGGACTGGCCCTGGAAGCGTCGCCCTTGGGCGGCTCGGCCTTGGCCGCAGCGCCCTGGCCGGCGTCAGTTCTGGTGGCAGTCGCGGCAACGCCCGCCGTCGTGGCCGCGGCTGCCACAGTGGCTGTGGTGGCTGTGGATGCTGTGGCCCCCGCTGCGGGGGATGCCGAAAAAGTCTGCCCGCTCAAGCAAAACCCTGCCGCGAGGAGGATGGCCTGATTGCACCAGGCCCGAGCCCGGCGGGGAGTCCCGCCCATATCTACCTCGAAGGCGGCGGCAGGGTCAGGCCTGGCGAGCGTGGCCGCGCACCCGCACCGCCGTCGCCGGATTGCGTGGCACCGCCAGGCACCGCACCGGGGCTCCCCGGCACGGAAGCCCCCGCGCCGCCCGACGAAAAACCTCCTCCTGCCGGGGCGAGAGCGCCGGAACCAGAACCTGAGCCTCCCCCGTCTGGCGCGGAACCCGAGCCCCCGCGAACGCTGCGCCCAAGGAAGGACGCTGCTGGAAAGGGCGGAAGCGTGTCGACAATCTTGGGCATCGCATCCTTGATCGCGTTCTTGGGCGACCCTGGTGTGCTCGGAACCCAGGTGGCGCCTTCCGACGAAGACGGCACCGATCCGGCCGACCCGGCGGGCTGAAGTCCCCCGGGCGCTTTTGCCCCCTGCGCACCGGCCTTTGCAGCCGCCCTGGCGTTGAGGATCGTGATCGAGATCCGGCGGTTCATCGGGTCGTTGGCGTCGTCGGGGTTGAGCCGAACCGAGTCGGCAAAACCCACCACTTGCGAAACCCGCGACGTCTCGAGGCCGCCGAGCACCAACTCGCGCCGTGCTGCATTGGCCCGGTCGGAGGAGAGCTCCCAGTTGGTATAGGACGAGGCAGCACCCGGGAAGGGCTTACCGTCGGTGTGGCCCTCGATCCGCAAGGGCTGCGCGCCGCCCGCGAGCACTTTCCCGATCACGCGCATCAGGCGCTTGGCATAGTCGGGCATGCTGGAGGAACCACTCTCGAACATCGGACGGTTTTTCTCGTCGACAATCTGGATACGCAGCCCGTCACTCGACACATCCATGAAGATCTGGCTCTGATACTGCTCGAGCGACTTGTCGCCAGCGATCTGCGCTTCGACCTCCGCGCGCATCTCCTCGAGTTGGCCCTTCTGCTTGGTGTTGTACTGCTCGTAGGCCTCCGCTTCCGACATCTTGCGCTGAACGCTGTTGGAGTCGGCACGTTGCTCCTGCCCGGAGGCCTTGGTCACGTTGTCGCCGCCGCCCTTCACAATGCTTCGGGTGTCGCCCGAGCCCTGCCCGCCGTCCATCGCAAGCCGCAGGGGATTCTGGAAGTACGCCGAGATTCCCGCGAGGTCTCCGGAGGTGGTTGACCCCAGCACCCACATCAGCAGAAAGAACGCCATCATCGCAGTGACGAAGTCGGCATAGGCGATCTTCCACGCGCCACCATGCCCGCCCCCCACGACCTTCTTGACGCGCTTGACAACAATCGGGGCGACTTCTTTACCTGGGGCTGATGCCATGGCTACACCACATTCAGATGCTTGGAACGAACCGGGGCCGAACCGGGCTTACTTGCCCTTTACTTCCTTGGCCTTCTCGTCGAATTCCTTGAACGAGGGGCGCTGGTCGGGGAAAAGCACCTTGCGACCGAACTCGCAGGCCTGCGGAGGCGTGAAGCCGTTGAGGCTCGCAAGCAGGATCGCCTTCACTGCGAAGAGCGCCTTGATCTCGAGTTCACCCCGCTGCCCCATGGCCGCCGCGATCGGCGCCACCATGGCGTAGGATGCCAGAATCCCAAGAAAGGTTCCCACCAGCGCTGCGCCGATCAGCTTGCCGAGTTCGGCAGGCGGAAGGCCAATCGACCCCATGGTTTGCACCACCCCCATCACCGCCGCAACGATTCCGAACGCGGGCAGACCCTGCGCCATGTTGTCGACAGCGTGCACCGCCAGGTGCTCCGTTTTCTGGAATTCTTCGAGCTCCTGCTCCATCAGCCCTTCGAGTTGCACAAGGTTGAGCGAGCCCCCGAGCATCATCCGGAGGTAGTCGGTGAGGAACTCCACCAGGTGATGGTTCTCCTGCACTGAAGGATACTTCTTGAATATCTCGCTGTTTTCGGGTTCCTCGATGTCGGCCTCGAGCGCCATCAGACCATCCTTGCGGATTTTCTGAAGCAATTCAAACATCAAGGCGAGCAGATCAAGGAAGAACACCTTGTTGACCTTGGACCCCTTGAAGACCGCGCTGAGATCGTGCAGCATCAACTTGATCGTGCGGTTGTTGTTTGAGGAGATCGTGGCCCCGATCGAGAGCCCGAAGATCGTGAGCACCTCGGTGGGTTGCCAGAGCACCAAAAGGTTGCCCCCGTGAAGCACATAGCCCAGGGCGGCACACCCAAGTCCGATTATGATTCCCAAGGGTATGGCCATGATGATGATTCCTCAGTGTTGCTTTCGCTCCAGGGATGTCGCAGTACACACGGGCTACAGCGCCATCCGACGAGCATGAGTTTAGCAGTTTCCGCCCTCGCGCGGCCTCAGCCCAGCTTCTGGAACAGGTTCATCGATCCGATCTGGGCTGTGATCGACTGAGCCGCGTCGAGAAGGGCCCTCGCCTTTTGCACTTCCATCGTGGATGCAGCAAAGTCGGTGTCGATCTCGTTGGACAGCGAGGTCTTGACCGACACCTTCAAATCCTCCGTACGCTGTACCGAGCGGTCCACCCTCGACTGGGCGGCGCCAAGGCTGATCTGCTGAAGAACCATTTCTTCAGACGCCTTCTTGAGTACGGTCAGCGGATCAGGCTCATCCGGTGGCGGCACGCGCAAACCCTCCGCATCGCCCTCGGAAAGCCGATCGACGAAATCCTTGAGGAAACTGCCCTCTCCATAAACAAGTTCGTTCACTGCGGCATCAAGCGACTCCCTGTCGGATTCGTTCCAATCGATCTCCGCACCAGGATTGAGCATCTGCAGTTCCTTCAGGCTCCCAACGGTATTGATCTTCACGGTGTCGACCCCGGCGGTTCCACCATCAATGATCACCTTCAGCGCTGTAGTGTTGAAGATGCGGTAGCCGGTGGCATCGGCTCTTTGCAGAATCTGCTTGAGTTCCTCCTGCAGAACAACAGCTTGACTCGACAGTCCGATAAGCTGCTGTTTGCCGATCCCCGCATTCCGCGTCATGGCATACAACTGATAGAGATCGTCGAGCACTTTGCCTGCATCACGCAACGCCGACTCCGACTCGCTCATTCGACTGGCTGCGGCCGACTGCAGGCGCCCGAGAGCGCCCAATTGCGCTTCCGTAGTGCGAAGATCAATCGATTTGCCGAGCGTGAGGGGCGAGTCGGAGGCCCGAAGTAACTTAACCCCCGCACTCAGGCGCACCTGTTCGTCCGCCATCTGGCGTGCGTGCCGCTGAATCGAAGTGAGCGAATCGGTGAACCGGTTGGCAATTGTGGTTCTCATTTCATTCCTCTTCCGCGACTATCGCCCGGTGGTCGTGAGCAAAACATCGAACATACGGGCTGCAGCCTGCAAGACAGAACTGTTTGCCTGGTACAATTGCTGAAAACGCAGCAGGTCGGTTGCCTCCTCATCGAGGTCAACGCCCGAAACCTGCTCCCGCTGTTCATTCAATGAATACTGCACAGCGTTAAACGACGCCTCCTCAGCCCTCCACTTCGACAAGCCACTGCTAACCCCAGACACCCAGTCAGACCACTCACGCATGATCAAGGACCTGCCGCTCGCAATCTCGATGGCAAAGCCTTGTTCGGCGGGCTCGGACGAGGCGTTTTCGCCCTCTTTTGTGGTCCAGGGTACGAGCGCGCCTGAGGTGAGATTCGACTGCAGCGTCAAGGATGGGCGCAAACTCCTCGGCTCACCGGTCCTTTCATCGTAGTCGGGATTGACACGAAACATCCCGTCGAAGAATCTTTCGTTTTCATCAAATCCGCCGAGGGGCTCACCGAGTTTGTTATACCACTGCACGCCTGCTTCTGCAGCGGGATCAGGTGTATTGTTCGTTTCCGAGTCTGGGACGGGTTTTGGCCTGGGGTCCCCGAATGCCACCAGCGATTTGGCCAGGGCATCAAGCCTTTCCAACCAGGCGTCTGCACCGTCGGCGTAGCGCTTGAGACCGCCGAACTCGCCGCCAACCAAGTCTCCGCCCCGAATCACAGCAACGCGTCCGGTTCCTCCAGACCGTTCACCGTCGCCTATCGGCAGGAAAACATCGATGCTGCCGGACGGCAGCCCGCTTTCATCGATAATCGGCTTGAGACGCGCCGCCTGAACCCCTTCCACCAAACTGATGCCGTCGAAGCGCAAGGTCGTCTGACCTAGCGGCGAAGTCTCAATGCTCGCGCCTATCAAGTCGGTGATTTCGCCGGTGAGTCGATCGCGCTCATCGAGCAGGTCTGCTGAAGGAAGCGGCTTCCCGTAAGCCGACGAGGCCTGAATCAGCTGGTTGACTTTGGCAAGTGCCTGCGTCTTGTCGTTGACGGCGTTGATTACTCCGGTCATCTGGAAGAGCGCTTGCCTTCTGGTTTCCTCGATCGTGGCCGCCAAATTGCGGACCCGGTCGGTGAGTTCGACCGTTGTGGTTGCAAACGCGGTGCGAGCAGTACCCGATCCAGGATCGGCCGAAAGGTCGGAGGCGGTAGTGAAAAACCCGTTGAACACTTCGGTGAGACCCGCCGACTCGTCGACCAGCATCCGATCCACGATCTGAGCGGCAGTGTTGATCGATTGCGCTTGCCTGACTTTCGCGTGGTTGTTGAGGTACTGCGTGGATACGAGTGCGGAATAGGATCGGACCATTGAGTCGATGATCACGGTACCGCCCTGGACCAGCGGGTTCGTTGTGGCCGAAATCATCATTGGATGAATCTGACGACGGTGGAAGCCCTCGACGGCTGCCCCAGACACATTTGTTGCGACGTTGGCCATCCCTGTCTGCGCCGTTTGGAGACCGGCGAGCCCGAGGCTGTTGACCGCAAGAATTCCTGAACTCATGGCTTTTCCATTCCTCGATCCTGGAGGGGTGCGGGTTGGTCGCCACGCTGTATCCTCCCGGACTCAACTGATACGGAGGAATTGTCCATCGCGTTAAGCGAAGTGAGGGATCGCATCCTTTGGGGACCACCCAAGGAGTTTGCCTCCAGAGGCCGCTTGAGGCCAGGGGCCGACGCTTGCCCGAGCAACGACGCAATCTGCTTCGCCAGCCCGAGCCCGCCCACTCTTGCAAGATGCCCAGCCAGGGCATCGTCAGCCATCTCACGCCAGCCGGATTCGGTCTCTGACTCGCCGCTCAGCCAGGATGAGGAGCGCGCGGCCGAAAGGATCTGCCGAACGAGCAGAGCCTCAAAGGCCTGCGCTGCATCTTTTGGAGTCCTGGCATCCTGCGCAGCGAGCGCCATGCGCCCTTGACCCGCCACCCAGGGATCGAAAGAGGTGGGAGCAATCATGCCCGCCGCTCCTTGCTCAAATCAATTCCAGTTCGGCCTTGAGCGCGCCCGAGGCCTTCATCGCCTGAAGGATCGCCACAAGATCCTGCGCATTCGCCCCAAGCAGGTTGAGCGCACGCACCACCTCTTCGAGCGAAGCTCCCCGCGGCAGCGCTCCAAGCGCCCCGGGCCCAACCTTCACGTCGACGTTATCCTTCTGCGTAACCACCGTCTGGCCCTGCGAGAGTGGCGCTGGCTGGCTCACCTGAGGCTCGCGGCTGATCCGCACCGTGAGGTTTCCATGCGCGACTGCTACCGGATCGAGCCGTACGCCCTGATTCATCACCACGGATCCGGTGCGCGAATTGATGATCACCCGGGGCACGTCTTCCACGGCATCGATTTCGAGCGCTTCGAGGTCGGCGAGAAAACGCACCCGGTCGAGCTGGGCGATCGGCAGGCGCAGCTGAATCGCCCGGCTGTCGATGGGAATGGCCACGTTGGGCCCGAAGCGGCGCGAAACTGCCTCCACCACCTTTTGCATCTGCTGGAAGTCAGCGCGGTTGAGGTCAATCTGGAGCAGCTCGTCTTCCACGCTCTGTGGCACCTGCCGCTCCACGGTGGCTCCACCAGGGACCCTCCCCACCGACTGATGATTGATGATCACCGAGGCCCCGCCACCCGCTCCACCGCCTCCCGGCACAAGCACCGATCCCTGCGCAAGCGCATACACCTGTCCGTCGGCACCGCGAAGTGGGGTCATCAACAGCATGCCGCCACGGAGGCTCTTCGCGTTGCCCACCGATGACACCGAAACGTCGATCGGCTGACCGGGGCGGGCGAAAGGGGGCAAAGTGGCAGTGACCATGACCGCAGCGGTGTTGCGTAACTGGATCCGGTCTCCCGGTGGCACCGTGACACCAAGCGCCTGCAGGAGTTCGCGGGTGGCCTGGAGGGTAAACGGCGTTTGCGTGGTCTGGTCACCCGAGCCGTCGAGCCCTACCACCAGACCGTAGCCGATCAACTGGTTACTACGCACCCCCGACATTGAACTGATGTCGCGCAACTTGGCTGCCTCGCAGGGCGCCACCAGGCCAAGCCCGGAAAGGATCGCGAGAATTCCGAAAAAGGTCCGCACAGGACCCATGGCAAGGACGCGAACCGGAAAAACAGGACGATTTCCAGTGTTCAGGAAACGCCTCGCAATGCCAGCAGTTAAGCCAAAGCACACCCTCGTTAGGCGCCCCGCTCGGAAGGAGGACGCCGCCGACTGGCGCAAACCTACCCAGGCCATCCAAAAGACAGCTTGAAGCATCACGCGAGGCCTCGCACCACGCATCAGAAGGGAAGTATCTTGAAGAGACCCCGGGTGAGCCAGCCCGGCCGGGTGGCATCGTCACCGGCACCCCGCCCGCGGTACTCAAGGCGCGCGTCGGCCACCCTCTTCGACGAGATCGAATTCCGGATCAGATCTGCCGGATTCACGATTCCTGAAAAGCGCATCACTTCCTCTTCGCGTCCGATCACGATCTGCTTTTCGCCAGCCACCAGAAAATTACCGTTGGGAAGAATCTGGGTGATCATCACCATCATCTCGCCCCGAAAGGTGTTTCTGGCTGCCGAGGCGCTGTCTCCGGTGAAGTCCACGCTGCTCTCCGCCTCGAGTTTCGCGCCGCTGAGCGCCTTGGCAAACGGAAGTTTCGCAACACCGTCGGGGGCGATGTTGAAGGCTGTTGCGGCTTCCCGCGAGGCCCGGTTGTTGGAGGCCCGGTTGGCGGTGTTACTCTCCTCGATCACCACCTGAAGCGTGTCGCCGATCACTCGCGCGCGACGATCCTCGAAGAGCGGGCGCGGAATACCCTGCCCGAGCGCGGTTGGAAAGAGGCTTCCTGTGGAGGCAGGTGTGGTGGCCACAGGCTTGGGACGCACCGCCGGTGGCGAGGTGAGCACCGTTTCCGTGGCGGTTGCACAGGCCGAAAGCACGAAGGCCGCCGAGAGCAACACTGCCACACGCATGCCACACCCCTCGTGCATCATTCCGATTACACCTGCGCAAGACGCTGGAGGACTTCGTCCGAGGCCCGAACCACCCGGGTGTTGACGTCGTAGCCACGCTGAGCCTGGATCATGTTGATCAATTCCTCGGCCACGCTCACATTCGACTGCTCAACAAATCCCTGCTTCAGTTCACCAAGCCCGTTCGCACCAGGATTACCCTGCGTGGGTGCTCCCGAAGCCACACTCTCGAGGAACAGGTTGCCGCCGATGGCCTCAAGTCCGGCCGGATTGATGAAATTCACAAGCTGGATCTGCCCGAGTTGCTGGGTGGTTCCGGTGACCTTCGCGGTGATCTGTCCAAACTCCGAGATTGCAACCGATTCTGCACCCTCGGGAATGGTGATCCCGGGTGCCACCACATAGCCTGCCATGTTGGTGATCTGGCCTTGATTGTCCACCGTGAAATTGCCGTCACGGGTGTAGGCAATCGTACCGGTGGGGAGGTTGATCTGAAAATATCCGTTGCCTCGGATCGCCACGTCGAGCGGGTTGCTGGTCTGCGCGATTGGCCCCTGGCTGAGCACCCTCGACGTTCCAAGAATCCGGGCTCCCGTTCCGAACTGAAGCCCGGTAGGCGAGTTGCTCTGGTCGGAGGTTTGCGACCCCGGGTTGCGCACCGTCTGGTAGAGCAAATCCTCAAAATTCGGCTTCACCCGCTTGAACGAGGTGGTGGAGGCGTTGGCAAGATTGTGGGCAATCACATCCAGATTGGCCTGGTTCACATCCATACCGGTCTTGGCCACCCATAGCGAACGAATCATCGTTATCCTCGACTCAAAGTCATGATGCCGTTGGCCGAGCGCGCGTTGGCGTCGGCGTTCTGAATCATCTTCACATTAAGATCAAACATCCGCTGCTGGCTGATCATCGCCACCAGCGCAGAGGCCACGCTCACGTTGGAGCCTTCCACAAACCCTTGCCGGACCTTGACCGAAGCGTCCGAAGGCAGTTGGGACGGCGCCTCGAACAGCCCATCCGCAGCGCGGTCGAGGCTTCGGGTGTCCGGTTTGACCAGACGCAGTTTGCCGAGCACCTGGGGGCGGACCGAGCCTCCCACAAACACCGATACGGTACCATCTTCTGCGATCTGTGGGATGGAGCTGTTGGGAGGGATCGTGATCGCTCCGGACTCGCCCTGGACCAGAAGACCCGATGCGGTAACCAGTTGGCCCTGCGTGTTGCGGTTGAAGTTACCTCCCCGGGTGAGCGCTTCGCTTCCATTTGGGCGCCGCACCACAAAAAACCCCTCGCCGCGAAAGGCAAGATCAAACGGATTACCGGTGGATTCTATCGGCCCGCCAAGGAAACTTGAGCCCGGCGTGGTATCCACCGTGAAAGCCCGGGTGTTGGCACCATCGCCGCCCATTGGCACCGCGCGGAAAGCTGCAATCTGCTCGCGAAACCCGGGTGTGGACGCATTGGCGAGGTTGTTGGCCGTGATCGCCAACTGCCCCATTGCAGACCGCGCACCGGTCATCGCGGCGAAAACGAGACGATCCATGGACTTACGCTACTCGAGAAAAAATCTAGAAGCATAAAACAACCACCACCGGCCGACGGTAGTCCTCCGGTGCGCAAGCGCGCCGAAGAAATACCGCATTTATCGCGTGACATCGATAGTGACCGAAAGAATTTCGACTTGCGTGCGAATACTTTGCGCATTAGCCTGATAGTTCCGCTGCTGCACCATGAGTCGAACCAACTCTCCCGCCATGTCAGTATTGGCTTCCTCAATTGAGTTAGCGCGAATAGCGCCAAGACTTTGTTCGGTTGGCTTACCGTAGATTGCATCCCCCGACTGAGGTGTGGCCTGAAACGTATTGTTAGACACCTCCCGGAGTCCACCTAACCCCTTGAAAGTGGCCATCTGTAGCTGTCCCGCAACGACCGACCGTCCGTTGGAAAACTGCCCCCGAATGAATCCCTTGTCATCCACCGACAAACCGCTCAAGGTTCCCGCGGCGTACCCATCCTGCTGGACATTCTTTACTTCGAAAGCCGAAGCGAAGTTAGTAGTGCCTTTGAAATCAAGCGTGAAGCTGATCGGATCGCTTAGGAGCAGAGACGGATCTTTACCTCTACCATCCGGCGGTTCAAGGCGGAACTCCAGGGACAGGGGTCCTGGGGTCGGGTTAACGGCGTCGTCTCCAGGCAGGGGAGTAATGGTGATCGCGCCTTCATTCTTCGGATCACCAACACCAACACCAACCTGAAAGAGCTTACCCTGATAAAATCCGAATCGAGCTACCGGCTTTGGAAATCCGCCCGCAGAGTCGGCTGATCCACCGCCACTGTCGGACTCGCTTGAAACGGGCGCGCTTGGCATCTTAACTTTGATCACGCCATTATCCACCTGGGAGGCAAAAATCTGACCGTCAACATTCACATAAACGTCGTAAAATTTTTCACTCGTTCGCCTGAAGTACAGTGATACAGCGTGCTGCCTTCCGAGTTTATCGAACAAGGGGAATTGCTGGACGAACGAGTAAGTGTCCGGGTTGTTCAGATCAAGAAAGTTGGTTTGTTTTTCACTCTGGCCGGCAACCTCGACTTCTGTGTCAACTGTCTTCGTCCTCGCATCCATGTTAACCGACACAAAAGCCTTTGAAGTCGGATTCGGCGGCATTGGGGAGGCTGGTTCAACAATTGGCCCTATCTGATCGATAACATTAGTTCCGTCAGAGTTCGGTTGATAACCGTATAAAAAAAGCCCGCTTGAGCTAACGATAAAACCGTCTTTATCTGTGAGAAATTGCCCGCTTCGAGTAAAATAAGTTTTCTCAGCGTTAGGCTCCTTGAAAAGACCGACCGTAAAAAATCCGTCGCCTGTAATTGACATATCGAGCGGCGAGGACGAGTACCTAGAACTCCCTGAAGCGTAATTGCGCCGCTGAACCCCTCCCGAGCCAGTTGTACCGAACCGTCCAGAGCTGCTGGGTTGTAGCGACCGGGAAAGCGCCTCCTGGAAAAGATACTCGGTAGATTTGAAACCGCTCACATTCGAAGCGGCGATATTTTTGCTGGCCACCTCAATCGCCGAGGAGTTGGCTTGCAGCGCATTCAAACCGATTGAAAAACCACTGGACATGACCGCTCTCTCCTAAGAACCTGAAATCCGGGATGAACCAATTTGCATCACCTGCGTGTCGTTCACGACACGCCCGTCACTCAACCGCACTTGTACTGCCGACCCAGCCCTCTGAACACTCTCCACTCTCGCCCCTGTAAGTACGTTTCCATACGCTGTCTTGCCGTCGAAGGTGAGACCTTCAACGCTGATCAGATATTTTCCGGCCGTTGCAGGAGGGCCTTCCTTGGTGTTGCCGTCCCAACTGAGCGCACGCATCTCTGGGTTGAGACTGCCAAGTTCAACTTCGTCAACGATACGGCCATCGGTACCCTTGATTCGGAGCACCGCATTGCTAAGCATTGCCTCCGAATTGACTGCGAAATTCACAGCAGACTTTCCATCCCAGGTGACCGCGGACGAAGCCGCCAGCACATCCTTACCGATCAGGGCGGACTGATCGAGCAACCGACCGCTCGCGACCTGCTTCACGAAGCTGTCGATCGACGTGCGCATGTTCTCGATGCCCTGCAACTGGCTCATCTGGGCGAGTTGCGACGCAAACTGCGCATTGTCCATCGGGTTGAGCGGATTCTGGTTCTGCATTTGCGCAACCAGCATCCTCATGAAATTGTTCTGAATCTCCTCGGCAGTTGTACCGATACTGGTGTTGGAGGTCTTGACCTGATTGGCGACCGCCGGGTCGTACCTTGGAATGAGACTCAGATTATTCAGCGTGGCCGTGGACATAACTCAACACCTTCAGGAGATCACGACCTGCCAAGGTCGAGCATTTTGAGCATCAACTGCTTGCTCGTGTTCATCACCTCAACATTCATCTGGTAGGACCGCGAAGCCGACACCATGTCGACCATCACTTCGACCGGATTAACGTTGGGCATCTGGATATAGCCGTTTGCGTCTGCATTTGGATGGCCCGGCTTGTAGACCTTCGGCCCCGGCCGTTGGTCCTCCTTCACCTCGGCCACCTCCACGCCGGCCGCGACCTCTCCGAGAATGGGCGCCGGGCGAAACACCACATGCCGCGCGCGGTAGGGCTTTCCGTCGGGCCCCGCCACCGACTCGGCGTTGGCCAGATTCGACGCAAGCGCGTTCAGACGCAAGGATTGGGAGGAAAGCGCGGTTGACGCCACCTGGAAACTACGCATCAGGCTCACTGGCTACTACCCGTGAGCGCAAGACGGCGTGAAGCAATCACGCTGTTGAGCATGGTCATCGCAGCCTCTGTGCGAAGAGCGTTATCGGCAAAATGCGAGCGCTCTGTTTCGACATCTACCGTGTTGCCATCGAGAGCGGGTTGCATTGGCATACGGTAGAGCAAGGCCGGCGCACCGGGCAGCGATCCGCCAATTCGGTAGTGCCGATCGCTGGTTGCGACCAAAGGTAGCGCGTTGGAGTAGGCGGTACCCTCCACCTGCTCGCGAAGCGCCTGGGAAAAGAGGATATCGCGCGCCTTGTAGCCAGGCGTATCCACATTGGCCATGTTCGACGCCAGGATCTGCTGCCGATAGCCGCGCATCCGTAGCGCGGCCTCGGAGAAGAAAAGTGGATCAAACTCGGGTACCAGATTCATGCTTCAGTTAACTCGATATGAAAAGTCCGGCAGGACTGTCTCGAACGACTACACCGCATAGGGCCGCATTTCGCTCTACGTCCCATGTGGACCTCTCCTTGCAAACCCCGTGCCATTCCGACAAATGGCCTTCCTGCGGCACGCAGGCGGCCTAAACAAGGCGTAAGGGTGCGGGCTGATGATGTCTTCGGCAAGGGGTGCCGCCAAGCCGGCAAAAGTTGCCGATGCGGGCAGTCGATCGATCACTGCAGTGGGAGTTGAAACCTCAGGAAGACCCGTCCGTTGTCGGGCTGCAAAGGTCGGTGCCCCCGTCCGAGGAGTTGCTCCAACTCGCGCAACTGCTCGGTGGCGAGAATCAGTGGGCGATCGAGCAGCGCCCAGTACACCCCTTCGGTGCAGGGCGGGTGGGAGAGTGATCCCGGGAAGACGATCCCAAGGTCAGCAGAGGCGGGCAGAAGCGAGCGCAGTGCAATTCGCATGTTCGACCAGTCGGGCCGGTCGTTGAGATCCATCGGGAACCGCTTCATCAGGGTGGTGAGCGCCTCGTGCCTTGGCGCCTCGCCGGCTCCAACGAGAGGCACGACTACCACCAGCAAACGCTGCCCCCTGCGGTGCATCAGATGAAGCGAGCCCGCCGGCGCGACAGTGCCAACGAAGGGCTCACCGGGAAACCGGAACTGTATTGCTTCGAGCGCCCACAACTCGTCTCGCCATCGTGTTTGCGCACCCGAGATCAAATCCGCAGTCCACAGGGGGCCGTCCCGCTTCCAGGAAAATCCCGCCTCACCCCAGTCGGTGCTCGGTGCACGCATTGTGGACCCGATCAGCATCGATTCGGAAATGAGCGGAGGCGACTGTGCCTTGCCCAGGGAACAGGACGCATTGGCAGGATCGAGACGGCTCCAGTGCTGTGGCCCGCGAGCACCTGCCCAGTCCCAGGGCTTTGCGTTCTCGAGATCACGACCCGAAAGCGGGCCGGCTCCTGACGCACCTTGCGCAGCGGATGCTGCGGCTCGCGTACGGGCGCCGGACGCCGCGCCTGAACCAGCTGGGGCACCCGCCTGCCCAGCAGCAGGCGCGGCCAGACCGCCCTTGGTCAACGGCGTCTCGGGGCTTACCCTCAAGATGACCTCGCCGTCTTTGCTCAGCCGATCTTCGAACAAGGTCCGCAAGCGGCTCTCGAGCGTTTCCCCAGCAGTTGCTTCGGGCGATGCCGGGTCCTTCGTGGACGCGCCGGGACCCGGAACCTTTGGTGCCGTGGCCGCACCGCCTGCAGGAGCCGGCCCCGCCGGAACCGTAACATCGTTGATCGTTCTGCCGGAGCGGGTCACCGACGCGGGTGCGCCTGGCGCGGCCGAACCGCCCGCAGGAGGTACAGCGCCCGCAGGAGACACGCTGACTGCGGAGGGCTGTGCAGCGGCTTGCGATGCTGATCCGGTTGCAGGCTTGGGCGCGAGAACATCCGTGGGTTTGCCGATCTGCGGTCGGCTGAGCCCTTCGATTGGCTTTGCCTTGGCAGCCTCGGGCGACACAGCGCTCTCAACCGATCTCGCCGCTTCAGGCTTCACCGGCGAAGGCGATTTGGCAGGGGGGTCGGCAGCGAGCAGTGAGGCTGCTGCGAAGAATGGGATGATCGAAATGCCAAGTTTGCGCTTGAAACGGCGGCAACCGAGCGAATCGATCCGTGCAACAGAAAACGTGGGGGTACTCATGGGCTTTGCCGCAATCGCTTCGCAATGGCTTCAGGGTTTACCGACAGCATCGACCGGGACCGTTGGACCGCAGGCGCCTGGGATTGGGCAGGCACCGGCCATCAGGGGGGTTCGTGAGCTGCCGGCTTGCACCGACGCAGTGCGCGGCGCCGAAGCCTGGTTTGCTGTGGGCTTCACATCCTTCGTTCCCACCGCAGTACGTGCACGCGGCCTCGGCGGCTTCACCGTCTCCTTCTTTTCCGCCTCAACGACCTCCGGGGCTGCTCGGGTAAGCGGGGCCTCAACCACGGGCTGCACAGGTACCGAAGGAGGCGGAGGCGGAGGCGGAGGCGGAGGCGGAGGAGGCGGAGGCGGGGGAAGAACCATCGCAACAGGTCGAACTTCCGTCTTGAGTTCCGCCTGGGGAGGGAAACGGGCTGCACAGGTGGGTAGTGCGACCTGCGACTCGTTCAACCCGAAGTCGCTGGGGACGACAGCAGGCAGGGCGACCTTATCTCCGGTCGTGACCATCGCAACAAACGGGGCAAGGATGCCCGACTGCCGGACAGGAAACTCGGGATCTGTATCGATTCGCGCCTGACAGGCTGCCATGCGCCGCTCAATCTGGTTACGCGAGAGATAATAACCGTCACGCAGGAGATTCGCGGTGGTTGCCACACAGTTGTGCCACACCCAGATCTTGTCGATAGCGGGGTAGCTCAGGGCGCTGGCCGCCCTCGCGAAGCGGTCGGAGGAGCAAGCAAGGAATTCTCCTTCCGTCTTCAACTGCTCACAGAAGCCTCCACGGGGCTTGTACTGGGTGCGACATTCGAGACTTGCACGGTCCCAGGCTTCGGCGACCGCCGCATTTCGGTCCTTGAGCGTTGGCAAGGCAGGGAGTTGTGCGACAGAGGCCACTTTCGGCATTGTCTCGATACAACCGGCAAGCAAGAACGCTGCGCTCAACGCGGTTGCCAGGACAATTCTTCTCATGGTTGTGCCCTCCTCAATACCCAGGGTTACTCCGCGCAGGATCATGTCTGCTCCGCCTCCTGCCGCTTCGGGACCGAGTCCCGCGTTAGCCGATTTCGCACCACGCCCTCACCCCATCCCAAACGCACGCCGCAGCAGCGCGTAGACCGCCTCGAGGGAGCGGTTCAAGGCCTCGGGAAAAACCGGCATGAGAGCGTATACCAGAAAGACGCCAAGGGGTATGGTGACCGCAAACCCGATCGAAAAGAGATTGAGCTGTGGACTGGTGCGCCCAAGGAATCCCTGCGCCGAGATTGCCACAAGGTTGATGGCGATGAAAGGCAAAGCGAGAATCAGGCCGATCCCGAAGCAGGCGGTGAGGAGATCGGCCACGCCCGTCAGCTCGAGTGACTTCGGCCACTGCCCAGGGGGCAAGGCGCGGAACGAGTCGAAGAGGATCTCGATCGCGACCAAATGCAGATTGAGCACGAACATGAGCGCCAGACCGATCAGACCGAAGAGGGTTCCGAGTACCCCTGAGGGCAGTGCCTGATCAGGGTTGTAGGTGGCAGCAAACGAGAGGCCAGTCTGGATACTGAGGACCTCGGCAGTGATGTCGAAGACAATCAGCCCCACGCGAATCAGCCAGCCCATGGCCAGTCCGACGAGTAACTCGCTTGCCGCGAGCACGCCGAAGCCCGCGGTGGACATCGACATCGAAACGCTTGCAAGCGTACCGACCTGCACCGGGATCGCGAAGGCGATGACCAGCGCGAGGCCAACCCGGAAGCGCTGAGGGATGGTTTGGAGCGCGAAAAACGGGGCTGAAAGAAAGAGCCCGACGATCCGCGTGGCCGCCAGCAAACCGGGCAGGAACACCGTCTCGATCAAGGCCTGAGGAATTGTGATCATTGAGTGATCACCGGTATTCGGGCAAACACATCCCTGACATAGTCCACGAAGAGTGACAGCATCGCGGACCCACCCACCCCGATGATGAGCGCAGAAATGATGAGTTTGGGAACAAAGGTGAGAGTCTGTTCATTCACCGAGGTTGCGGCCTGAAGGACACCGAGCAGCAGCCCGAGCACGAGTATGCCGAGGAGAATAGGGCCCGCAAGCAGCGCCATCATCAGGATGGCCCGCAGCACGTGACCGATGATTTCGCCACTATCCATACACTACCCCCTCGTCGAACGCCCGGAATGTTGTCGCATCATCCCCCCATCCTGAAGCTTTCAACCAGCCCCCCAACGAGCATCGCCCAACCGTCCGCAAGCACAAAGACGATGAGTTTGAGCGGCAGGGAGAAGGTGATAGGCGACACCATCACCATCCCGAGCGCGGTTAGGATGCTCGCCACGGCGAAGTCGATGGCAAGGAACGGCAGATAGATCACAAATCCGATGAGGAACGCGGTACGAATCTCGCTGATTGCGAAGGCAGGGATCACTGCGGTCATTGGAACGTCCTCCGGGCGTTCGTAGGTCTTGCCAGACAGACGCACGAACAAATTCAGGTCGTCGGCACGCGTCTGACGAAGCATGAACGCCTTCACTGGCTCCACGCCTCGATCAATCGCCTGATCGAGGTTGATCCTTCCTGCAACATAGGGTTGCCACGCGTCGCCGTAGACTCTGTCGGCGACGGGGGCCATCACTGCAGCGGTGATGAAGAGTGCCAAGCCGATCAGCACTGCATTCGGGGGAGTTGTAACGAGGCCCATGGCCTGGCGCAAGAGCGAAAGTACAATGAGGATACGGGTGAAACTCGTCATCAGCATCAGCATCGCCGGAAGGAAAGAAAGCGCGGTGAGCAGGATCACTGTCTGCACAGGAACCGAATAGTTGATTACCCCACCCTTGCCGGGAACCGCTTCAAAGAGCGGAATGTTCTGTGCTGACACAGGATTTGCCCAGAGGACCGCCACAACAACAAGGATCACGCCCAACCCCGCAAGGCAAGGCAATCGGATCCCCGGGGTGTTCGCGCCACGCGGTGCCTTCGACACCATGAAAGTTATGGCGCGGTCCTGGGTTTGTTGTCCCGCCCCGCGCAATAGCGTCCCACTGCCCGTTGATGCCTTGCCCGGATCTGCACGCCTATCGCTGCCCTCGGTATCCACATTCCCGTGCCCACGATCACTGCATTCGGGACCCATGTGCTCCTGTCCACAATCGCCGCCGTCTGCCGCAGAGGGCCTCGCCCGAATGAGCGCAATCTGTTGGCTGGTAACCCCTAGAAGCAAGATTTCTCCTCCATGCAAGACCTCCACAAGCCGCTCCCGAGGTCCCAGGGATACCGAAGAGAGGATCTTCGGGCCGCTCCGCACCATCTTTCGCTTCCACTGACGCGCCCAGAGACCAACGACCAGTGCGACAAGCCCAACGACTACAAGAAGGGCTACGCCAGGTCCGAGTTCGCTCATGGACGCTTTAGCGGGCGAAAGCCTGCCGGGGGCGCACGAGGGAGGTCCACCCCTCCCTGCACTCGTCTGAAGACGTGTGGGCCTTCTTCGAGGTCAGCGGTTGAGTTTGCGCAGACGCTCCGTGGGCGTGACGATGTCGGTGAGGCGGATGCCGTAGCGGTCGTTGACGATCACCACCTCGCCTTGCGCAATCAGGCAGCCGTTCACCATCACATCGAGCGGCTCGCCGGCCAGAACGTCGAGTTCGACCACCGAACCGTAAGACAGGGCGAGCAGGTTACGGATCTGCATCTTCGCCCGACCGAGTTCCACCGTGACGTTGACGGGAATGTCGAGCACCAGGTCAATGTCGTTGGCACCCCCTTCCGCCCCGCCAATGTCGAAGTTGTCGAAACTTACCGATTGAGCGTCGCCGCCAAGGCCGCCAGAAGATTCATTGGGCATTTATTTCTCCATACCAAACTTGAATTCGTCGTCGTACTTCTGAGGACCGAGCAGTTGCCGGTTCTTCAGCCCGAGCGTTACAAAATCGGTTGGGTTGCGGATCTCTTCGACCCGCAGTGCATAACGGCCGTTCTTGACCCCGTATTTCCCGCGAATCATCGGCA
>Ga0194129_10004132_pt1 | contig 19586 bp, 17 predicted proteins | sample TA2KigCa35mmetaG_FD_150862 | JGI IMG/M metagenome (GOLD analysis project Ga0194129, IMG submission 150862) | Freshwater microbial communities from Lake Tanganyika, Tanzania - TA2015038 Kigoma Deep Cast 35m | ecosystem: Environmental > Aquatic > Freshwater > Lake | place: Tanzania: Lake...
TCTGCGTAATCTACGGATTCTTTAATGCGCAATTGAAAATTCTCAACACTCTTTTTAATTTTAAAATTAGCCCGAATCATTCTGGCGACCAAATATTCAGGTTTTACAAGCGAAGGTTTGAATTGTTGATGCGTAGTACGTATTAAAAGTACATGTTTAGGTTTTTGCTGCATGACCCATTTAATTGGAATTGGGTCAGTAATTCCACCATCTGAATATGGTATATTGTCAACAAAATGCATTCCTTTTGTAATCATAGGTACAGTGCTTGCTGCAATTGTCATATCAACCCAATTTTCGAGAGTTGGCTGTAGGTAATGCGTGTCTCCACTTTCTGTGTGAGTTAGCACGATGTAAAATGATTTACTGAGTAGTGCCTCTAAAGCTTTATTCTTTTCAAAGGGAAATTCTTTCTCTGTAATTTCATAAAAGAAGTCTAGGTTCATCAGGCCTTCTGAAAATGCTTTTGAAAAACTAACAAATCGAGGATCTTTACAAAAGGCTTTCATGGAATTAAAATAAGAGCCAAATTGATTACTCAAAAAATAAGAACCCGCTAACGAACCTCCTGAAACCGCTACTATTACATCGTAATCATCATAACCGTACATGGTAAATGCATCCAAAACACCTGCAGTGAAACTTGTTTTAAAACCGCCCCCTTCAAGTATTAAAATGCGTTTTCCTTCGAACATTCTTTATGAGTTAATCACTTTAAATTCAGTTATAAAATTAACTAACTGTTGAAAAGCACGCGCTCTATGTGAAAATAAATTTTTCTCGTTTAAAGTCATTTCTGCAAATGTTTTACCTTGCTTCTCAGGTACGAAAATAGGGTCATATCCGAAACCATTTTGCCCAATTTTTTCTGATCCAATTTCTCCGTTAACAATCCCAGTAAATTGAAATTCTTGACCTTCATTAATTAGGGTGATAACGGTCTTGAAGCGGGCATTTCGATTTTCATGTCCTGACAATTTAAAAAGAACTTTATCAATGTTTGCATCGTCATTTTTTTTGTCACCAGCATATCGAGCTGAGAAAACCCCAGGTTCACCATTTAGAGCTTCAATCTCTAATCCTGTGTCGTCCGCAAAACAGGTCATTTGGTACTTCTCCCAGATATATTTTGCTTTCAATAGTGAATTGCCTTCAATTGTGTTGGCTGTCTCCGGAATATCTTCCTCAAGACCAAGTTCAGTCAAAGAAAGCAATTGTATTTCATTTCCAAGTAAGTTTTGAATTTCTTTCACTTTGTTTTGATTATGAGAGGCGAAGATTATTTTCATGAAAACAGGGCTAAATATTTCTCTTGATTTGACAATACTGAATACCTCTCATCAATGGTTTGTTTTCCGGACTTTCCAATTTGCATTCTTAATGTCTTATCTTGCAAAAGAAGTGCGAGATGTTCTTTCCATTCTTCTTCAGTCTTAAGTAAATAACCATTTTGTGTATGTTCAATAATTTGGTTGTTCACACCGACAGGTGACATGAGTGCTGGTATTCCTAAGGCCATGTACTGAAGACCTTTAAATCCGCATTTGCCTTCTGCCCAAATATCGTTTTCTAATGGCATGACTCCAATGGAAATTTTCGACAAATCTTGAATTTCAGTTTCTTTTTTCCATTTCAAAAACTTCAATGAGTTGAGATGATAGGTTGGCGCCTCGTTGGAAATGATCAGAAAATCAAAGGTGTATGTCTTCTCCAATTCTTTGATTACTGGGACTAGAAAGTCAAGATAATGCATGGTCGTGTGGGTTCCTGTCCAACCGATTACAACTCGCTCTTGGTCATAGTCAGTAAGTTTATTATGATGATGGATGGTATCGATAGTGGTCGGAATAATTTCAACATTTTTATTGAATTGCGTAGCATATTTTGCCAAGTAATCATTTCCCGCACTCACTTTGTAGGCCCATTTCATACAGTAGTTTACTTTCCAATAGGCTTTTAAGCGATGAAATTTAGCATTTGATTCACTGTAGTTTGCTAGCCAAATGGCATCATCAAAATCATATATAATTTTTTTTCTCCAAATTTTTGCAATAATCCATTCAAAAACAGGTGGACCAATATGCGCTGCTTCACGATGAATAAAAACAAAATCGTATTTTCCTAACTGAAACATCAGAAGCCATCGTTTCAAAAAGCTTTTGAAAACATTCATTATTTTTCGAGGGGTTTTTCCCGAGGCATACAAGGATTTCCAAGCCTTTTGAGATAGAAAAGGTTTGAAGTCATAAGAAATTCCTTCATTCGTCAAATATGTCAGATACTGCTCAAAACGAAACCTTTGAGATGGAGCCTCATTAAATGGATATGGAGCCAATATTAAGACGTATTTACTCACTGACTGAAATAAGTTTAGAATAAACAGTTTGGTAACGCGCTACTCCTTGATCAAGGCTGTAAAACTCCTTTGCGCCATTTTGACAATTTGCCTTATTGAAATTTGGAAATTCAGGGTCAATACCTTCAAAATCATGCGTTTCAAAGCCATTGATCACATAGCCTGCTTGGTAATCATTGATTACTTTTGCAGTATCACCAACCCTCGCGTTGCATATAATCGGAATTCCCATGCCCATCAATTCGCCCTGTTTGGTGGGAGATGACGCTTTTTTTGAAAAAGTGGGCCTAATAAAAAAGATCGAAGCATTAAATAAGGAAATACAAGCAGCTACCTCAGAATGCACAACTGATACAATACGAATGGCATTCTGCTCGACGCCTAATTCTTTGGCTTTTGATAAAATCTTGGTCGGGGCTTCTCCGGTAACGAAAAGAAAAATTGAATTAGGTTTTTGTTTTAAAAGATGACGAAAATAGAGTAGCATTTCATCTAACATATACCAGGTTCCAATCGAACCGATATAACCTAGAACAAAATTTGTTGGTGATATCGCCAATTCTGCAGCGTATCCAGCGCTTTTTTTAGTATCCACTTGTGTTGGATCAAAAAGCGTTAAGTCTGCGCAACATGGAATTACTTCAATTTTATCTTTCAAATGTTCAAGACCCTTCCAAGAAATAATCTCCTCTTTACCAGCATAGGTTAGTGAAATCACATGGTCAGCTTCCAAAAAGAATTTTTGTTCCTTTCTTTTGAAATAACGATAAACGAGCTTGAAAATTGGGTTTTGGATATTCCAAATAAGTCCTTCTATGCGTTCATCTGCCCAAAAACCGCGCATATCAAACAGAAATTTTATTTTGAACTGACTTTTCATTTTGAGTCCTATGAGTGCCGAGAGGTAACTTCTACAGTGAACTATTTGAAAATTGTTTTCATGCTGTAAGTGATAGGCCAAACGTTTCATTCGATGAATGTCGTATAAAGTCGATAATAAAGGAGGTGACTTTGTATAGCTTAAGGGGTGCCAATGTATTTCAGATTGTTCGCAGATTACTCGAATAGTAGCACCGTAACTGAGAAATTTTTCTTTTTTTTCGAAAGAAATCAGATGAAACTTATATCCTTTATGACTAAGCTTCTTGAGATAAGGTAAAACTTGTGATTGCCCCAAAGCATCTGTCATTCCATCGTAAGATAAGTATAGCACACTGCAAGCCATCTGAAACAAAGATACAAACTTAAAAATAGGCGGTATAGCCAAAATGGATTTTCGACTCTCGGAAATCAAAAGTTGCCTGATTGAATTTTCCTAAGGCTCCGACCAGGGCAAATGTGCCCAGTTTCGTTCCGTATGCAAATCCAATTCCCAATCCCATTGGTAAAATGTATTCGTCACTTTTTGTTTTGTCTTGCATAATTCCTTGGTCGATGAATAAAAACGCATACGATAATTGGTCTACCAAAAAGCGATATTCCATTGTCCCAATTAGCTTGGTGCTTGCAAATATTTCTTCCTCATTAAATCCGCGAATAGAGTTGAGTCCACCTGTCCGTGCTCTTTCATTACTGTACATACTGTCTGCAAAATATCGCTCCATTTGAAGACCCATTTTTAGGACATTTCGTTTGTATATATGCTGATAAACTTCAAAATCACCACCTAATTTGTAAACTGTTGAATTGAATTTATTTGTTGGTGATACAGAAAATCTATTACCAACGGCAAAATTGATGTTACACGTAAATCCTTTTGTGGGATTCAGGGGCATATCAATGCGTTTGACCATTAATTCCGCACCAAAAAAGTGTGTTTTAATTTGGGCATTACTCGGAAAAAGAGGATTTATTGAGTTTCCCAAGGTGTTCGAATTTAGAAGTTGATAAACACCCTTGAGTAAAGTTCCATTTTGTAACGTGTATTGTATGGCTAAATTGCCTTTGAATTCAAAAAAACTAGAGTCGCGCTTGTAAAGTTGTAATTTACCATCGATTCCAAAAGGACTTTGGAATAAAAAAGGCAGCGCACATCGGGCACTTAAGTTGCTGGTTCCTATTTGAATACTTCGCCAATGGATATCCAATAACTCTGCCCGTTTTAATACATTCAGTAACTTAAGTTGTAATTCGCCTGTGAGACCAACTCGCTGAGTGAGGGGGTTGGGTTGTACACCCACTGCACCTTGAAATGAACTCATTTTTTTGTAGCGGATGTAGGAGAATAACTCAGCACCTTCTTTTGTAAATAAAATTTCGGTCGGTTTTATAACTTCGAGGTAATTATATTGATTGAGTCTCTTTGAGAGATTTATAATTTTTGATTCTTGATAGCAATCACCTGCTTTAATGCCGGTTAAATTTTCCAACATGCGTTCATTGATTGAGGAGTCCGCCTGTGCATGTAACTGAGTCCAGGAAACAAAAGGCCCAAGAGTTTCTCTAACCTGAGCACTAATGCTGTTCTCGCCAATGATGATCGAATCCAAATAGATGGCATAAAAGGGATATCCACGATTGGTTTGTACATTCATTCGTTGGCTAAGAAATTGTCGATAATCTTTTGGTTGTTTGTAAGCAATCTTTCCATCAAGGGATTTAATTTCCAAAGTAGAGAAACGTTTTCCGAGGTCAAGGCGGTAACTTGTTGAATCTATTTGAGACAACGAAGTTAAAAGATAACCTTTGGCAATCATTTTATTCCTAAAGGCATTCAGGGCGGATTGTTTTTTGATAGCCTCCGTTCTAATCGTGTACTGAGAGTTATTACTTGAATCTTGTATAAAAATTTTGAGTGAATTTTTTTGGCCGAAAGTAAAATTGATCAGTTGAATGAAAAGAAATAATACAAAGATAAACCGAGAACTGAACATGTTAGTTAGAAACGAATTTACACTGAATAAATTTATTTTTTAGCAAGAATATCGTAACCTGTTGCAAAAAATTGCGTTTTAATCAAACGAACAGCAAAAACAAATATTATGAAAACAAAAATCTCCTTAGTACTCTTGTTATCTCTTGTGACATCTATTTTAGTTTCATGCGGTGGAAGCCGAAAGGTATCTTGTCCTGCTTACAGTAGCACAACCCTTGAAAACGCCGATTTAGCCTCTAAATAAAAGAAATTGTTACCAATTATGTCGCTGTATATACAGAGCCATTTGTCCTTGTATATGCAGCGCTTCTTTTTTTGCGGCTTCTGCAAAATCATGACCCTGGCTGGCATAAATTATTGCCCGTGCTGAATTCACAATTAGACCACAATGCGCATTGCTCCCAAATCTAATCACTTCATCCAGCGAACCGCCCTGTGCACCAACGCCAGGGACGAGAAAGAAATGTTCAGGAGCTAATTTTCTTGCGAATGCAATATCTTCTGATCTAGTTGCTCCGATCACATACATTAGGTTGTCAGTTGTCCCCCATTCTTGTGATTTTACAATTACCTCCTCGAATAATCTTCGATGCTCACCCTTTAGTTGTTGAAAATCTCGTGAGCCTTCATTTGATGTGAGGGCTAAAAGAATGACCCACTTGCCTGGGAAATTCAAGAAAGGTTTTACCGAATCGGAACCCATGTAGGGAGCGACTGTCACGGCATCGCAACTCAAAGTTTCAAAAAATGTTTTCGCATAGTGCATTGAGGTATTTCCAATATCTCCTCGTTTGGCGTCTGCTATTATTAAGCAATCTTTTGGAATATAATTAATTGTTTTCTCTAAAGATTTCCAGCCATCTGCCCCTAAACATTCATAAAAGGCAGTATTCGGTTTATAAGCGATGCAATATGGATGAGTAGCATCTATTATTGCTTTATTGAACTCAAAAATTGGGTCTGCTGCACCGCGTAAATGCTCTGGTATTTTCGACACATCAGGATCTAGACCAATGCACAAAAATGATTGTTTTTGACGTATTTTTGTGACTAATTCTTCCTTTGACATTACAATTGACCTTTTAATTTTTCCGCATTTTCAGCCATTTTTAATGCATCAATCATTTCTTGAACATCACCGTTCATGAATGATCCGAGATTATATATGGTTTTATTGATTCTGTGGTCGGTAATACGTCCTTGTGGATAATTGTAGGTCCTGATTTTTGCAGAACGATCTCCTGTTGAAACTAAGGTTTTTCTTTGAGCTGCCCGTGCGTTGTGAATACGATCTAATTCTTGTTGATAAAGCCGTGACCGCAATACAGAAATTGCCTTCTCCAAATTCTTGTGCTGAGATCTTCCATCTTGGCATTCCACGACTAATCCCGACGGAATGTGAGTTAAACGGATTGCTGATTCTGTTTTATTGATGTGCTGTCCACCTGCACCACTTGCGCGAAAGGTATCTTTGCGAACATCGTTCATATCTAATTCAAAATCTATTTCCTCCGCTTCAGGGAGCACTGCCACCGTAATAGCCGATGTATGAACTCTTCCTTGCGACTCAGTTTCAGGAACACGCTGCACCCTGTGTACTCCGGATTCAAATTTTAACATGCCATAAATGCCAGATCCCGAAATTTCCATAGATATTTCTTTGAACCCTTTCACTGTACCCTCGGATGAATTCAAGACATCGTATTGCCAACCCATCTCTTTGAAGTACATCGTATACATTCGGAATATATCCTCGACAAAAATACAGGCTTCATCACCCCCTGTTCCGGCACGTAATTCCAAAATTGCATTTTTATCATCTTCCGGATCTTTCGGAATCAGCATCATTTTGATTTCATCTTCCATGATAGGCCTTTGATATTCTAATTCATCAATTTCTGATTTGGCCATTTCACGCATTTCTGGATCTATTTCAATTTCGAGTAAATCCTTTGCTGATTGCAGATTACCTAGTAAATTTTTGTAGGATTTATAAATGGTATCAAGTTCTTCTAATTCTCTGTATTCTTTGTTCAATTTAACAAAACGATCCATATTAGAAATAATGTCAGGATCTGTTATCATTTTTCCTACCTCCACAAATCGAAAATGTATAGCTTCTAATTTTGATAAAAAATCTGACATGGGGCAAAGGTAAACTTTTTAAATGACAGAGGATAACTACTTTTACAAAACGAAAAAAAGGGTTGCGTTTGCAACCCTTATGTAATGGTATTAAATATCCCTAGTGCTTTGACAAATAATCTGCAACCCCATCAAAGGACGGTTTCATCGCTGCATCCCCTTTTTGCCAATTTGCGGGACAAACCTCTCCGTTCTCTTCAAAATATTGGAGTGCATCAACCATACGAATTGCTTCGTCAACATTTCTACCTAAAGGAAAGAAGTTCACTAGCTGGTGCATAACGATTCCATCTTTGTTTATTAAATAAAGTCCTCTGAATGCAATCATTGGTCCTGAAGCTGTCAGATTACCGTCCATGTCGTATTCATATTCACCTGCCAAAACCCCAAATGCCTCTGAAATAGTTTTTGAGGTATCCGCAACGATGGGATAAGTAACTCCTTGAATGCCTCCTTTATTTTTGGGAACCTGTAGCCAACCCCAATGTGATTCCTCCGTATCGGTTGAACACGCAACAACTTTAACTCCACGCGATTCAAACTCACTCAATGCATTTTGAAAGGCATGTAATTCTGAGGGACATACGAACGTGAAATCTTTTGGGTAAAAGAAGAATATCACATGGTTTTTTCCCAAAAATTGATCAAGTGAAAAATCCTTAACAATTTCACCTCCATTTACGACCGCTGCCGCATTGAATGACGGCGCTTTTTTACCTACTAATGATGACATAATTTATGCTTTAATTTTTATTTTTATACTACAATATAACATTGAAAATGTTTTTAATAATTAGCAATCACTGGGGTAGTGATTTCACATTTTTATCAATTACCTGTCTTTCAATCCTTCACAAATATAGAGCTTTATCCTCGAACGCGTATTGAAAATTTCATTTTCACTCGATCTCAGTAACGAGGTTAAGAATTTTGAAATAGGCGATATACCTATTTTAGAATAACCTAACCCTTCGCCAGTTCCAGAAAATCCTCGTAGGCAAGCTCTTTTGACTTTAAGGATACCGTTGATTTAAAATATTGAGTAAGCTTTTGTTCAGCTAATTTATCATAAATACTGTTCGACTGTTCTTTATTTTTTAAGAGTCGAAGGGCTGTCTCATTTAATTCAGCGTCTTCAGGAGCAGGAATACCGTACTGTGCATAATTTCCTGCAAGCAATTCTTTGGTATAGGCGACTACTTCTTCCTTGGAAAGCTGTATGTTATTGTCTTTAAATATTTTGGTTTGAATCAATTGCCATTTCAGAGATTGTAGATAATTACTAAAATCACGTTCAATTTCGTCTTCGGTTAGCGGTTTTTCATTGGATAATTTAATCCACTTTTTTAGAAAGGCCTCGGGAAATTGAATTTTTGTTTTTTCTAACAGGTAATTGTAGACCTCTCTGGTTAATAATCGATCTGAATCTCCCGAAAACATTTTTTCAAGATCGGCAGAAATCCTATTTCGCAACGCCTCCTCTGAGTTTACCTCACCGGGTGTAAATAATTTATTGTACAATTCTTCATTTAAATCTGCCATTTCCATGCGTTTGATTTCTTGAATGGTAAATCTAAAAAATTTGGAGATTCCTTTGGTTTGTTCTTCCCCAATACCAAGCATGCTGGCAAGATCTTTTTCTCCTTTGGATACTAGCTTCGGATCTATGTTAATTTGATCTCCAACTATTTTTCCTAAAAAGTATCTGGCCGTTTTTTTGTTGTCCAGAAATTCCATGGTAATGGTTGATGAATGACTGATACCACCTTCTCTTAAATTTCCGTCAGAATTTAATTCCTCAAATTTTCCAATGAGCATATCCTTTTCACCAACCAGCTCTGAGGAAACAAGTTTCCCATACCTCCTTCTCAAATCCTCTACTTGTTTATTAATTAAAGATTTATCAATCTTTACTTTATTGTAGTTGAAAGACGATTTTGCTGAAATCGGAAGTTCAAAAACAGGAGAATATCCAATCTCAAAAGAAAATTCGAAGTCCCCAGGTAGATCAAAACTACCAATAATCTCAGCATCAGCCTTGGGTATTGGATTCCCGAGGATATTTAATTTATTTTCTGAAATAAAGTGATAAAGGCTATCATTTGTTAATTTATTGAGTTCTTCTGCAAGAACTGCTTTACCGTATTGTTTTTGAATTAATCCAAACGGTACATGTCCTGGTCTAAAACCTGGAATTTTTGCATTTTTTCTGTATTTTTCAAGCGCATTTTTGACCTTTAATTGGTAATCCGCTGAACTAATTTTCACCGTCAAGACAGCATTTAACGCATCAATCTCCTCTCGAATAACATTCATATGTTTTACTTTCTTTTAATTTTAAATTGAAAAGGTCTCGTTTCTGCGAGACCTTCTAAGTGCGGATGGAGGGACTCGAACCCGCACACCTCTCGGCACCAGATCCTAAGTCTGGCGTGTCTACCAATTTCACCACATCCGCAACTATTTCAACTTTTAAAGCCTCGATCGGCTTTTTTCCCTTATTTGAGAGGAGTTCACCCCACAGATAAAAGGGCAACAAAGATAGCAACAAAATCTAATTAAGAAAAATATGTTTAAACTTATCTTCTTTTTTCCTCTATGGATGTTCGAATTTCTTTCATGAAATTCGAGGCGTAAACAAAGTTTGAAATCTCCTCATTATCCGTGGTTACGATGCTTTGTCGTGATCCTTCCCACCATTTTTGGCCCTTGTAAATAAACATTATGTTATCGCCAATTTCCATAACACTATTCATATCATGCGTGATAACTATAGTCGTCATATCAAGTTCATAGGTTAGTTGTTTGATCAGGGTATCAATCAAAATTGCCGATTCGGGGTCTAATCCGGAGTTGGGTTCATCACAAAATAAAAATTTAGGATTCATAGCAATGGCACGGGCTATACCAATGCGCTTTTGCATACCACCGGAGCACTCGGAGGGAAACAATTTATTCCTGCCTACGAGATTAACGTGTTCGAGACAAAAATCAGCGCGTTTTAACATTTCCGCTTTTGTCATATTTGTAAACATGGAGAGAGGAAACATAATATTTTCTTCAACAGTCAACGAATCAAATAATGCGGCCCCTTGAAAAAGCATACCAATGTCACGTCTTATTTCACTCCGTTGGTTCCTGTTCATTTTAGTAAAATCCTCTCCGTTGTATAAGATCTCTCCACTGTCAACCTCATGTAAACCTACCAAACATTTTGCTAATACCGATTTCCCCTGGCCTGATTGGCCTATTATTAGGTTTACCTGTCCTTTTTCAAATCGGGCACTTATGTCGAATAAGACCTGTTGACTTGCAAATGATTTATTAATCTGTTTTATTTCGAGCATTACAACAACATAAGTTGAGTGAGTAGGAAATTCGCGATTAGAATGAAGATACTGGAAATTACAACCGCTTGGGTAGAAGATTTTCCAACTTCTAGTGACCCTCCCTTGACGTAATATCCATAAAATGAAGAAACAGAAACAATTATAAAACCGAAAATGACCGTCTTCGTTAGCGCGTATACTATATGATAGGGCATAAAGGAATAGCGAATCCCCAAAACATAAGTGTCAGTCGTGCTTAAATCTGAAAGAATCAACGCCATCCACCCTCCTGTCATACTCAAGAACATTGAAATTATTATAAGGATTGGAAAAAAAATAACTGCTGCAGCTATTTTTGGTAGCACCAAAAAATTCAAAGAATTTACTCCCATAATCTCTAAGGCGTCTATTTGCTCTGTAACGCGCATGGTACCTATTTCAGAAGCTATATTTGAACCAACTTTTCCAGCTAAAATCAGAGAAATGATCGTCGGAGAAAACTCCAAAATTGTACTGGATTGGGTGATGTATCCAATGGTATATTTCGGTAATAATGGATTTGACATGTTCGATGCGGTCTGAAGGGCAATAACTCCACCCATGAAGGCAGACATTAATACAACGATAGGAATTGAATTGATACCAATGATTGATATTTCATCTGCTAAGCGTTTGAGGAAAAGTGACCACTTTTTGGGACGAGTGAGTACAATTGTCAACATCAGTATGTATTTTCCAAAACTCTTCATTCTTATTTGTTTTGCTAATTTACATAATATTTTTTGTAGGATATAGCTAAAGTTACGGAGTTGATTAATTTTGAAGGAGATGAATAAATTAGAGAAATTCGCATTGACTCTACACAGGTTCGTGCCTGATGGTTTCCAATATCATTTGGCTCAATTGATTGTTGCTGCACAAGTAAAATTTAAAATTGTCAACGGAAGAAAGACAAAATTGGGAGATTTCCGGATAGGCCCGATGTATCAACTACCAATCATTACAGTAAATGGAGACTTAAACAAATATGCATTTTTGATTACAGCTTTGCACGAATTGGCACATTTAAATACATTTAAAAAATTTGGTTCTGGAATTTCTCCGCATGGATTAGAGTGGAAAAACGAGTACCGAAATTTGTTGCTCCCCATAATATATTCTAAAAATCTCCCAAAGGATCTTGAAGATGCACTTCTAAAATCAGTAACTAAAATAAAAGCAGCTTCATGCTCAGATATTCAATTGTCGAGGGTTTTACAGAAATATGATAAAGAGTCAAAGGATGCTACCATTCATCTTGAAGACATAACTGAGGGATTGACTTTTTCGATAAACGGGAAATGTTTTACCAAAGGAAAGCTCAGAAGAAGTCGCTATCTTTGCTACGAAATCATAACAAACAGACCTTATCTAATTCACAGATTTGCAAAAATTAAAATAACTTAAATATGACTAATAATTACGGATTAATAATGGCAGGTGGTATCGGTAGTCGATTTTGGCCTATTTCCACTCCTGAGCATCCGAAACAATTTTTAGACATTCTGGGAGTTGGAAAATCACTGTTACAATTGACATTTGAGCGCTTATCACGTACGATCCTGAGAGAGCAAATTTTTATCTTAACAAATATGAGATACGCACAACAGGTTAGTGATCAATTACCTGATTTGCCCGTGGAAAATATTTTATGTGAACCGGAAAGAAAAAACACTGCGCCTTCTCTGGCTTATGCCTCTGCAAAAATTTACACTAAAAATCCAAACGCAACGCTTGTAGTTTTACCTTCAGATCATCTCATTCTAAACGAGCATCGTTTCGCAGAATTATTAGAAAAGGCCATCCAGGTAGCAAAGACTGAAAAATTACTAGTGACGCTTGGTATTTCTCCTTCACGTCCTGATACCGGTTATGGTTATATTAAATTTGATCAACAACATATCGGACATTTCGGAAAGGCAACAGAAGTGAGGCAATTTTGTGAGAAACCTTCACTTGAAATGGCTAAATCCTTTTTAGATGCTGGAAATTATTTTTGGAATGCTGGGATTTTTGTCTGGCAAGCCGAAACAATTTTAAGCGCTCTTAGAGAGTTTCAACCAGCATTGGCAGCACTTTTTTTAGATGATCTATCTGCTTATAATTCAATTGAAGAAAAAGAATTTATTGGAAATGCTTTTCGTTTGTGTAGTGATATTTCAATCGACTATGCAGTTTTGGAACATGCTAAAAATGTTTCTGTAGTTCTATCCGACTTTGATTGGAGTGATTTAGGAACTTGGGGGAGTCTCAATGAACATTTATCGAAGGATAGATTTGGTAATGCCGTTGTGGGTAAAAATGTTTTTCTGTTCGAAAGTGAAAATTGCCTAGTCAATATATCTCCTAACAAATTGGTACTACTAGATGGGTTGAAAGATTATATTATCATAGAATCAAACAATGTATTTATGGTTCTAAAATCTGAAAATGAGCAAAAATTGAAAGAGTATTTAAATTCGGTAACTCAAGCTGATTTTTTTCGTAATGGTCAAAATTAGAAATATCGAATTAGGAGATTTTCCTTTGTTATTAGCTCCAATGGAAGATGTCAGCGATCCCCCTTTTCGCGCCCTATGTAAGAAATATGGTGCGGATTTAATGTATACAGAATTTATTTCCTCTGAGGGTCTAATTCGTGATGCGGCAAAAAGTATCCAGAAATTAGATATTTATGAATATGAACGCCCCATTGGTATTCAAATTTTTGGAGCTGATATCCAGAGCATGAAACAAGCCGCAGCTATTATTGAAAAGACAAATCCAGATATTTTGGATATCAACTATGGCTGTCCTGTTAAAAAAGTTGCTTGCAAAGGAGCGGGGGCAGGAATTCTGCAAGATATTCCAAAGATGATTAAAATGACTGAGGAAATCGTCAAATCAACCGGTCTTCCAGTTACTGTGAAAACACGATTAGGATGGGATGAAAATACAAAATTTGTTGTTGATACCGCAGAACGTTTGCAAGATATTGGAATTGAAGCAATCTCCATACATGGAAGAACCAGACAACAGATGTACAAAGGTGAGGCAGATTGGACACTCATCGGTGCAGTTAAAAATAACACAAGAATGAAAATTCCTGTCTTTGGAAATGGTGATATTGATTCACCTGAAAAGGCATTGGAGTATAAAAATAGGTATGGAGTTGATGGAATCATGATTGGTAGGGCGACGATAGGCTACCCTTGGTTTTTTCAAGAGGTAAAACATTTTATGAGAACCGGTGAATATTTACCGAAACCAACACTTAGCAAAAGAGTAGAAGTTGCGAAAGAGCACTTAATGATGAGTATACGTTGGAAAGGTGAGGTTGTGGGTATCAACGAAATGAGGAGACACTATTCCAATTACTTTAAAGGGATTTCTCACTTTAAAGATTATCGATCTAAGTTAGTCTGCTCGAGCGATATAAATGAAATTCTTGATACCCTGCAATTTATTTCGTCACATTCAAATCAATTTTACTACTCGATACCTTAAATCTGCAGTGAACAATTTTGTTTTCAGCTTGTTTTTGAAGCATGGAAATTTGGCGGGTTATTGTTGGTTTTTCGAATTATGAGGTCTCCGATATTGGCAGAATTCGTTCCTTAGATAGAACAAAGACATTTAAGAACGGTCGTGTTATGCAATATGAAGGAAAGTTGAAAATGTTGCGGAAGCATCCTAAAAATGGCTTTTTGATGGTGGATCTGATTGACAACTACGGAAAAAGACGGACGGTTTACCCTCATAAAATATTGGCCCTTGCCTTCCTTGAAAATTTAAATAGAAGTTCTAAGAGCGTCGTTGTTCACATTGATGGAAATGTGGAAAATAATACCATTGTTAACTTGAAGTGGTCTAGCTTCAGCGAGTCGATTAAATCTGGGTTCGAGAATGGCAAGCGAAGTAATGCCGACTTGTGGTTGAAGCGCAGACTAAAATATGGTCCCAAAGGCGGAAACAACTCGCAGGGGAGACCTGATCCTTTGTCTTTTGCGCAAAAGAAAAGAATTGAGTTTTTAAGAAAAGAAAAGGGTTACAGTCTTAAAAAGTTGTCTCTGAAATATAAATGTAGTATTTCCCACATTCACAAGACAATTTCAAGAATCAGCGTGACACCAATGTATTCTGTTTAGCAATGGTTTGAATTGAAAAACGAAGATTGGCAAACAATTCGTCGTTCGAAATTTTCTCAAGTTCTAACTTATAACAGGTACCATTGTACCACCACTGTATTTCATTTTTGTCCTCCTTATCAATGTTTGGTTTTTTACCAGAAAACAACATAATACGATCTTTTTTCATGACCTTTTTCAAAGGCGGAGATGTCAAAAATCTCATATTTTGTGAGTCCTCGGTAATGAATCCTCGTGCACACAATTTTTTGTAAAGGGGGTGAAATTTGTCGTTTATCGTGAGTAGGGATGAATACATAGGAACAAAAACAATTCTTTCTTTCTCCACCATAATTGGATTAAATTCATCGTCTAATTCAGTTTCTTTATAAAATTCGGTTGTTGAAGTAGTCCCGCCCTCAAAAAAGCTTAAATCACCCTGCCAACTTTCAATGAAGTCATCGAATGGGAAGCCATATTTTCGAAATTGGTTTTTTATTTCTACATAAAAAATGTCTTTCTTGTGATTTTTAAATTCGTCAATATTTAAATGAATATTCACATAGTTACCTTTTGGTGATACTCCTTTCAAGATTGATGGGCCAGTTTTTGATGCTAAATAGAATGGTGAAATTTTCTTGAAATAGGACTTTAACTTAATATGAGTTGAATCACTTTCTAACGAAAATGAGGCCTTTTCAATTCCAAATTGTTTTAATTTTTTCCAATTAGAGGAAATGATTAAAGATTTATTTTTAAAATTATCCTTGCCTAAAAAATTGGACCATTCAGATGAAACTTTTCCGTAATTTGATTTATGAACTCTAGATAGAATATTAACGAAATTATCCCCTTGGTATAAAAGTAAGTATTGCTTTTCATGGAAAATATAAATTTTATCTTCTTTATAATACAAATAGTTTAAACCTCCCGATTTCAATTTAGTTAGCGAAGTGTTTTGAGCGAGACGACTTGCAATTTTACTCTCATCATTAAGTTCAATTATGCAACCCCAACTTCCATTTTCGTAACCAAATAAATAAACTGGATTCTGAAGATTGATACCTAACGACCTTGATTGACTTAATAAAAAATCATAGTTTAAAAATTGTCTGTATTTTAATTTATTTGAATTGATAAGATCTGAAATTTCTTTTGCGAGCTCAAGTGAATTCATGACACCAATAAAATCTGCAGATGGAAGCCTGTCAATTAATCTGGGATCTTGAATACTTTCCTCTCTCCATGGCTTCAAATAAAGCAATAGACCCAACCCTGTAGCCAATATAATTATTACTCCAACTTTTCTGATCATTTATCACTTGGAAACAACATACAAGATATTTATTAAATCTAAGAGATGTTTTCCTGATTTATCCGTTGACTCAAAAGTATACTTCAATTTTAATTTGGTATGTTGATTATTCGTTTCATTTGAAATTAACTCCATAGCACCGGTTTTTCCTTTGAAAGCATCTAAGAATTCTTCCTGACGAACCGTAAAGAAATCCGAAGGTAAGCGATTAATAGTTTCATTTACATCAAAATTGGCATACATAAAACCACTTTTTTTTATGGCCTTTATCTTTTTTGCAGACAAGGCCTCAGCCCCATAACCTTCAGAGTATTTTTTTGCAAAATCAACATCGTTTGAAAAAATAAACAATCCGTTTTTATTTACCATGTAGAGAGGAGCAGCGTCAAGTATTGCATTTTCAAAACACCAATAATCATTTTCTTTTTTTAGTTGAGAAGTAAGGCGACTTAAGTGTTTTAGTACTTTTTCCGGTATATCTGAACGTTTAGTAGTAAATCCAATTGTAAAAATTGGCATATCTTCAATTGCCTCGGCGATGCGCTCGGAGTAATCAAAAGTTTCCTCATCGTAAGAGAACTCAATTTTTTTTGTTTTTACTTTTTTAATGCCGTGAAATGATCCAAACATACTTCCTTTGTACGTGTCGAAAAGTGCGTCTTTATTCACGAGCTCATTGAGCAATTCAATAGTCAAGACATTCATCGCAATTTGAGCATTTTTTTCGTCTTCGAGAATTGGCATGATTACCTCGTATGACTTTTCGTAGGCTTTTCTCAAGTTGATATTATAGGTAAAATATCCAGTACTCGTATTTGGTATATAGCGCAATACATTTTTATCGAATTTACTGGCTGTCATTTCTTTATAAATGGATCCTAGTTTTTCACCGTAAAGCACTTTGAAATCAAATTCAATCGATTTTTCCAATAAAGATAAGTCCCCAAGAATTATGTTGCCATCGTAAATCTCACGTATGTCTTCATAAAGTGTCGGTAAAATCGTTTGGAAATACCACAGTCCATTAGCTTTATTTATATTTCGGGAATTATCCATGAAGAAAATACCATCAGAGGTATGTTGAATTTGCTCTTGAAAATACTTATTAACTGTTGGCAATGAAATACCCTCTATAAATAAATCATTTAATAATCGATCCAGTAACTCTTGATGAAGGTTAGATTCTATGCTGTCCCGAAATTCGTAATAGTTTTTCATATTCGGATCATCAAAAGCATTTGGGAAATGGTTTGACTGCGATTCCTCATTCTCGTCAAATTCTTGCTCGTTAAAAATATCTCCATCTGGACCAAAATAATTTACGAAGGGATTCTCGTTTCCTTGAGCGAACCATATTGAATCAGTTATCCTGTCAACATATGTTATCAATGGCTCAACGCGTATAAGCAAGGCATCCTTATTAGAAATCACAAGATTATTGAAAAATGAGCCATAAACTTTTGCTTCTCCGATTGTGCAAACTGGCTGAAAATCATCAAATACCGTAAATAATTGTGACGAATCTTTCATTCCAAAACTAAAACCTGAAACTTCATATTGCTTATCTTTTCCGTAGAAAACAGTTAATTTTTGTTCCAAATCTATACCGGCATCTTTTAGTGTTTTACCGCTTGTTGACCCATCGAACAATTCTTGATGAATTTCTTCCATGAAATCATAGTTTATGAGATCATCAATAGAGATTTTTTGAAAAAGACTGGCATTATTTAGAGAAAATACCGAAACAGCTTCCTTTGGGATAAGTTTTTCAGGTTGCTGACAAAACCCCTTACAAACAAGAAAAAATAGAGCGAAACTAAAGAATATTCTCATTAAATATTTTATATTAAACGAAGTTAATCATAATCCCCTTAGTTCTTAATTTTAGCTAAGAATATTCGGTTCTCAAGTAGTTTTTCATTTTCTTTCAAACTGTAAGTGTCAACCTTTAGCATCAATGCGGTTAAGCTTTTCGACAACTTAGATTTTTCATTGTCAAATTTTTCGATTCGTCTCTCAAATCTTGTTATCGATGTATAACTGCCTTGTTTTAAGAGTTCTTCATCTTTTTTATCAATCTGTTTGACTTTTTCGCTAGTGATGGAAGGTATGGAACGCGTCAAGACTGAACCATCCCATTCTATCCACTTGGCCTCTGATTCCGCTATACTTTTATCCTCAGTGATTTTCGCAAGACTCAACTGAAGAGCGGTTTGGAGCTCTTGTACGGATGAAAAATTACAAGAAAATTTAAAGATGAAATCAGTATAATTCTCATCAATTAAAACATTAGATATCCCTTTTTGAGCTGACAAATGCATTTTAAAAGCAGTTATTTTCTGTTTTATTTCGGGGATTTTCGGTACTTTTTTTCCATGTAAACTATCAAGAGCGAGTATTGAATTTACTTTTACTTTACTAGAACTTAGATTGATTGTATATTTAATTATGCCTGAGCCGTTATCGTTAATCATTAAATCATCAATGATCTCAATACATGACGTATTTATGAAGCCCATTAATAAATAGAGTAAAAATGAGATTTTTTTCATGGGTTGAAGAAATACAAATTTAATACCATCAAAGTGAAGTTTGGAAATTTTCCAGAACTATCAGCAAAGATATTACCTTTCTGGTTAATAGTGCTTGCGTGAAACTAGTTTTTGTTGCTGTTGGTTGTACCTCTGTTAGATGGAAATACTGGTTTTATACCCTTTAAAAAAAACAAAACATCGCATTACGTTAAATTACTAGAACTGATTCAGTTCTATACGTATTGTAAATATACCATGCCCTTCGAAGCGCAATATGTAGAGCCCACTGGAGAAAGGAGTGAGATCAAGCTGTATATTTTTCGCACCTGGAATGATTGTTTTCAATTCTCTTCCAAAATAATCAACAAGCACTATTCTATTTGTTTTTACCATATCAATTTGATCTATCGTAATTATCCCCGTCGTCGGGTTTGGATAAACAATCACTGGATTCAATTGGTCATCGCTTATTCCGAGGCATGCATCAACCACAATTGATGATGTCGCAGAACCCGTACATCCGCTCTGTGTTACTGAATATGTTATAGTGTGTGTGCCTACACCAGCAGAAGCCGGGTTAAAGTTTGCACCACTGATACCAGGGCCGGAATAAATGCCACCTGAGGGAGAACCAACCTGTAAAATGAAAGCGGGGTCATAGACACATGGAGGTGATAAGGTCGATAAATCAAGGCTAACAATTGGTATTGGATTGGCATTAATTGTAAATGTTATTGTAGCCCCAGTGCAAGTTGCCAATGTTGGTGTAACTGAAATTGTTGAGGTACCAGCAGTATTCGGTGTAAATGCTCCAATGTTACCACTTCCCGATGCTCCCAAACCAATTGCTGTATTCGAATTTGTCCATGAATAAATTGAATTGGCGC
>Ga0194129_10004133_pt1 | contig 19585 bp, 18 predicted proteins | sample TA2KigCa35mmetaG_FD_150862 | JGI IMG/M metagenome (GOLD analysis project Ga0194129, IMG submission 150862) | Freshwater microbial communities from Lake Tanganyika, Tanzania - TA2015038 Kigoma Deep Cast 35m | ecosystem: Environmental > Aquatic > Freshwater > Lake | place: Tanzania: Lake...
CACACTGTCATCACTAAAGCTGGTCGCTGCACGCAAGCCCGCAAAACCCTCGGCCCTAGTGCAGCGCCGCCACAAGCTCAGCAACAAGCTCTGGGAGCAGCTGCAGTTGGCCCAAGCCCAGGCTGCGGGGGCGAGCTACGCGCCCACCCGGCAGCGCGTGATCAAGGATCCTGAAACCGGTGTGCGCCGAGAAGTCACCGTGCCCAAACGCGTGCGGCCCTGGTGGTTCGTCGCGGAGAATGGAAAGGTCTGTCTCAGCGTCAAGTACGGCAGCCGGGTCATGGAGCTGGCCAAGGGCAAGAGCGCAGTAGAAGTCGCGGGGCCGCAGGAACTGATCAAGACCTTGGAGTCCATCAAAGCTGCCGTGGAAGCTGGAGAGCTAGACACCTTGATCGACACTGCCAGCCAGAGCCTGCGGGATGGGTTCGCTAAGTGAGGGGCTGATCCCAAAGAGTCGGTTAATCCGACGTTTCCGCACAAGGGGCTGAAGTCGGGCCCCTTTTTTATACGTTCTCAATTTTCAGTAAGAGGGCAGCAAGTACTGCTCGCGCCGATTCCGAGAGAGCTTGTGACTTACGAGTAACAGTATTCATCTGAACTACTACACTTTGTGCTGACGCCACGCAGCCCCCATTTTGAAAAATTTGCTGATACAGCGTCATTGAGCTGTTACCGATCTTGCTCACAGATGTTCCGATTTGCACATCACCTGGCCATTGGATTTCACCGAGCAAATTCAAATTGATATTTGCGAGGACAAATTCCGCATTCTCATCATGAAGTGGGCTTTGAGGCCTGTAGAGGAGTTCCACTCTCCCAGTTTCAAGGAAAGTCATAAACACAGCATTGTTAATGTGACCCTGACGATCCGTATCACCGTAGCGCAGTTTGTCTGTGCTGATAAACGGGAATCGGTCTAGGCTCTGGTGTTCTATAGGGTTAGTCATCTCAAGGCCTCTTGGTCATATTCTTAAACCTGTTGAGCGCATCCTGATCATTTGACCCGGGCACTGTGAACGTCTGAGTATGCGATTGACCATTACCGAGCGATCTTTCACCGGTAATCGTGCAAAGAACATTTGCGTATGTAGTCCGTCCTGAATAACCCGCTGCTCAAGCCGCCGCGTTGCTTAGATCAGCATTTGACGCCCCGATCGATCGCGCAAGGCTCGCAATCAGCAGGCCATGGGATTCAATGCCGCGGAGGTCCGCGTACATCATGATGTCAACCGTGGATCGGGCTTGGTCGGACGGCATTCCCCACGCCTGAAGTATGGCGCTGAGCTGACGCGCCAAATCATCCGGCGCGAATACGATTGCGGTGCTCATCAAGACAGTGATCGATACGGTTTCGAAAAAACGATCGCGATCGTTGCCGGCTTAGGCCTTGAACTTTTTGCAGAGGTTTTCTGCACCACGGGCCAACAGGCCCAGGTCCGACCCCACCGCAATGAAATTTGCGCCGACATCAATCCAGTGCTGGCACTCGTCTGCATTGCCCCACAAAAATCCGGCTGCTTTGCCGCTTGCGCGGATCTTGCGCAAGGCTTTTTCGGTCTCGGCACGGACCTCTGGAACATTTGTCTTGCCCACATGGCCCATATCGGCTGCCAAGTCCGCGGGCCCAATGAACACGCCGTCCACGCCGTCCACCGCCAGAATTGCATCTAGGTTGGACACCGCTTCCATGGTCTCGGCCTGAACCAGAATGCAGAGTTCGTTGTGGACTTCTTGAAAGTAAGTGGCCACACGACCAAAGCGATTGTGGCGGGCTGTCACTGACACGCCCCGCGAGCCGTGTGGCGGATAACGGCAGGCATCCACCGCCGCCCGCGCGTCGTCTGCGTTTTGGACGAACGGAATCAACAGGCTTTGTGCGCCAATGTCTAGAAATCGTTTAATCAGCACTTTGTCATTCCATGCCGGCCGCACCACACATGGCGTGGGGTACGGCGCGGCCGCCTGAAGCTGGGTGAGCACCAGGGGCACATCGCTTGGTGCATGCTCGGTGTCGAGCAACATCCAATCAAAGCCAGCGCCCGCACAGATTTCCGTGGAATACGCGCTGGCCAAGCTGTTCCAAAGGCCGATCTGGGTCTCGCCCGCCAGAAGCCGGCGCTTGAAGTGATTCTTTGGCATGTCCATCTGAACTGTCTCCCCGAAATGTTGTGCGACGCGACAAAATACGCCACCTGTGAAGTTGGTAGGAATCTAGGACAATCCGATTTGGAAATCTCTAGTTGTTTACACTTACTTTACAAATTTACAACTTTCATCGACCCTGCCCGAACCATGGCAAAACCCGCTGCTCGCCCCAAGCCGGCCACACCGATCCGCATTCCCGTGAATGCCGATCGGCTGCGCGGCCGTCTGTCGGACACGGTCTACGAGCGGATCATGGGCGACATTTTGTCGGGCCTATACCCGGTCCAAAAAAAACTGCCCACCGAAACCGCGCTCGCGGAGAGCTACGGTGTGTCCCGGCCGGTCGTGCGCGACGCCTTGGCACGTCTTCGGGCCGACGGAATTGTTGCATCGCGCCAAGGCTCGGGCACCCATGTGCTGCGCATGCCCGCCCCAGACTTCATGGCCATCGCGCCCGCCGGGTCAATTGCCGACCTGATGCGGTCGTTTGAATTTCGCGTAGCGCTTGAGGGCGAGGCCGCAGCCCTCGCGGCAGAGCGGCGCAGCGACCGAGATGTCAAAGAATTGCGCAGCGCGCTAAAAGAACTTGAACAGGCGATCAAGCAGGGCAAGCTCGGCACCGATGCCGACATGCGGTTTCACAACACGATTGCGGACGCCACCGGCAATCCATTTTTTAAAGCAGCGTTGCAGACACTGTCGCGCTACGCCGCCGAAGGCATTGAAATTGCGCGCACGCTCAGTCTTGCATCGAGCAAGTCCCGCGTCCAGCTGGTGCAAAAAGAACACAAACGCGTGCTTGAAAAAATTATCGAAGGCGATGTCAACGGCGCGCGGGATGCCATGCGGGCTCATCTGCAAAACGCCAAGATCCGCGTACTCACGAATTTCGTTGAGCCCCGTCGTCCATAAATTTTTTCCAATCACCCATTGAACTATCAAGTGGGTTTAATTTTTACAACTTTTATTTTTGTCAAAGCGAGAACCTAATGAGCACAACTTCTGAAAAAACCGGCGGCCAGTTACTGGTCGATGCGCTCAAAATACACGGCGCAAAGCGTGTCTTCTGTGTGCCTGGCGAGAGCTATCTTCCAGTGCTCGATGCGCTCTACGGCGCGCGTCACGACATTGAGCTGGTGGTCTGTCGCCACGAAAGCGGTGCCTCCAACATGGCCGAGGCCCACGGCAAGATGACGGGCGAGCCCGGCATCTGCATGGTCACTCGGGGGCCTGGCGCAACCAATGCCTCCATTGGCGTGCACACCGCTTTCCAAGACTCCACGCCCATGATTCTCTTCATCGGTCAGGTGGGCTCTGATTTTGTCGAACGCGAGGCATTCCAAGAAATGGATTACCGCCGCATGTTTGGCGAGATGGCCAAATGGGTCGCGCAGATTGATCGGGCAGACCGTATGCACGAATACATCAGCCATGCGTATCACGTTGCCACCTCCGGCCGGCCCGGCCCCGTGGTGCTGGCACTCCCCGAAGACATGCTGTCATCGATGGCGACATCGGCGCCTCTATCGCATTACCAACGGGTTGCTGCTGCGCCAACGCCAGAGAGCCTCGCGACAGTCCAAACGATGATTTCCACTGGGAAACGGCCACTGGCCATCCTCGGCGGCAGCGGATGGGACAGGGCGTCGAGCGACAACATGCTGTCGTGGGCCAAGGCCAATGACATTCCGTTGGCCGCATCGTTTCGCTGCCAGGATTTGATCGACAACAATTCACCGAACTATGTGGGCCATGTCGGCATTGGCATCGCGGGCTATCTCGGCGATATGGTGCGCCAGGCCGACCCACTGATCGTGATTGGCCCCCGCTTGGGCGAGATGACGACCGGCGGCTACACACTGATTAAAGCCCCCAAGCCCGATCAGCGCATGATTCATGTTCACGCCGGCGCCGAAGAGCTTGGCCGCGTGTACCAAGCCGATCTGCTGATCAATAGCGGCATGCAAGAGTTCGCCCGTGCCTTAGCAGCGCTGCCCACCCTGTCCGATCGGCCGTGGGCCGAACTGCTCAAAGCAGGCCGCAAAGGCTATGAGAACGAATTGCAGCCGTCGGCGACATCCGCAACGTTGGATTTGGCGCTGGTGGTGCAACAGCTGCAGTCCAAAGTGGGCAATGACGCCATCGTGACGAATGGCGCGGGCAACTACACCGGCTGGGTCCATCGCTACTGGCGGTATGGCGGCTTTCGCACACAACTCGCACCCACCAGTGGCGCGATGGGTTACGGATTGCCCGCTGCGATTTCTGCCAAGCTTGAACACCCGGATCGCCACGTGATTTGCTTTGCCGGCGATGGCTGCTTCCAGATGATCAGCCAAGAGATGGCAACCGCATCGCAATACGGCACCAATATCTTGGTATTGATTGTGAACAACGGCATGTACGGCACGATACGCATGCACCAAGAGCGCGATTACCCCATGCGGGTCTGGGGCACGGCGCTGAACAACCCGGACTTTGCCGCCATTGCACGGGCCCATGGTGGCCACGGCGAGACCGTCAAAACCACGGCGGAATTCATGCCCGCACTGGAGCGCGCTCTGGCCAGCAACAAGCCCGCCATCATCGACTTAATTGTCGACCCCGAGGAAATCACCACCCGCACCACCATCACCAAGATTCGTCAGCAATCGACTCTTGGTCACCGCTCCTAACACCAACCAGCGATTCATTCATGTCATCAAACGATCTTTGCTTCACACCCGCCACCGAATTGGCACAGCTGATTTGCGACAAGAAGTTATCGGCAACGCAGGTTGTTCGTGCCCATCTGGATCAGATTGAGCGTGTGAACCCGGCCGTCAATGCCATTGTCACGCTCACGGCAGAACAGGCCATGGCGGACGCACAAGCGGCGGACCAGGCGCTCGCCACCACCGGGCCGATTGGCCCGCTGCATGGGCTGCCCGTGGCGCACAAAGATCTGTTTGTGACCAAGGGCGTGCGCACCACCTTTGGCTCGCCGATCTACAAAGACTTTGTGCCAGAAATTGATGCGTTACCCGTTGAGCGTTTGAAAAAAGCGGGCGGTATTAGTGTGGGCAAAACCAACACACCCGAGTTCGGCGCAGGCAGCCAGACCTTTAACGCCGTGTTTGGTGCCACCAAGAACCCCTTTGATCCGACCAAGACCTGCGGTGGCTCGAGCGGCGGCGGCTCGGTTGCCTTGGCCTGTGGCATGGTGGCGATTGCCGACGGCACGGATCTGGCGGGCTCACTGCGCAACCCTGCAAACTTCTGCAATGTGGTGGGCCATCGGCCATCGGTTGGCCGTGTGCCCAACTGGCCCGACCAAGTCGGCTGGTACCCCTTCACCATGGCCGGCCCCATGGCGCGCAATGTCAAAGACATTGCACTGGCCATGTCGGTGATGGCGGGGCCTGACGATCGCTCACCGATCGCACTCGAACTGCCGGGCGATATTTTTAATCGGCCGCTTGAGCGCGACTTCCGTGGCTGCACGATTGCCTTTAGCCGCACGCTCGGCGGGCTTCCCGTTGAGCCCGAAGTGCTCAAGGTCATGGATGCTGCACGGCCCGTGCTAGAGCAACTCGGTGCCAACGTGGTCGATGCCGAACCAGATCTGTCGGAAGCCGATGAAGTCTTTATGCTGTGGCGAGCCTGGCGCACGGAGCTGCGGATTTCGCCATTGATGGAAAAGTACCGTGCGCTGTTGAAAGAAACCGTGATCTGGAATGCAGAACAAGGCCTGCCGATCACCGGGCCGCAGCTTGCGCGGGCCGAAGCCAAACGCACCGAGCTGTACCACCGCATGCGGGAATTCATGTCCCGCCATGAATTCTTGGTGCTTCCGGTGAATCAAGTCGCGCCCTTCCCGGTGGACCAGCAATACCCCACCCACATCAATGGTGTGGAAATGACGACATACATTGACTGGCAAAAGACCTGCTACTACATCACCACGGTGGGCAACCCCGCGGTCTCGGTTCCCGCCGGATTTACGTCCACTGGCCTGCCGGTGGGACTGCAGATTGTTGGCCGTCATCGCGATGACTTTGGCGTGCTGCAGCTGGCCCATGCGTTTGAGTCCATGACGCAGCACGGCTTAACACGTCCGCCGATTTCTTAATTCACGGCACGCCACGTGGTATTCGAAAACAACTTCTGGCTGAATCTGGGCACGCTCAGTCTGGCGATCACCATCGCCGGACTGTTTTTTGGTGGGCTCTGCAAAGGCGCAATCGGGATTGGCCTGCCGCTGATTGCGGTGCCGATCGTGGCGCTCTTTGTGTCCGTGCCCAAGGCATTGAGCCTGCTGGCCATACCGTTGTTTGTCACCAACATTTATCAGCTCTTTCAAGGCGGCCATGCAAAGGCTGTCATTCGGAGGTTCTGGATGATCACCGTGGCGCTGATCATCGGCATCGGATTGGGCACGCAAATCTTGGTTAGTCTGGACACCAAAACCCTTTACCTGATCATGGGGCTCGTGGTGCTGGCCTATCCATTGATTCGGCTGATGGGCCCGAGCATTCAAGTCTCATTGGAAAAAGAAAAGAAGATCGGCCCACCCATTGCACTTGGGTCTGGGTTTCTGGGCGGCATTTCCGGGTTTTTCGCGCCACCGCTCTTGGTGTTTCTCGCCGGCCAGCGGCTCCCCAAAGATGTGTTCACCGCGACCGTGGCATTGATTTTCCTGACCGGCTCGCTGGCGCTGTCTATTTTTCTGGCGGGCCATGGCATTCTGGGCGAAGATGACCTGGTCGCATCGGCATTGTCACTGCTCCCCATTATTCTCGGCATTTATTTGGGCCAGAAAATTCGTGCTGTCATTAGTCAGTCGACATTTGAAAAAGCCCTGACCACCGCCATGGCCATCATTGGCGTGTCCATGGTCTGGCGGTATTTCTCATAGGACAACCCACAGGTGAGCACGACAACCATTCACACGATCGCCGTCATTGGCACCGGCATTATGGGCCGCGGCATTGCTCAGATTGCCGCCGCTGCAACCTGCCGCGTGCTGCTCTTGGATAGCCGCGCCGGCGCAGCACTCGAGGCCAAGCAATTTGTTGTGGGCATGCTCGAGCGTCAGGCCGAAAAGGGCAAGCTGGATGAAGCGATCGCAAGAAATGCGGCCAACACGATCGATGTGCTTACCGACATGAGCGGCCTGCGCAGCGCCGACTTGGTGGTAGAAGCCATTGTTGAAAATCTTACCGCCAAACACGAGCTCTTGACGGCGATTGAATCCAATGTGAACGAGGCCTGCTGGATTGCGAGCAACACCTCGTCCATCTCGATCACCCGTTTGGCCACATGCTTGGCCCGACCCGAACGATTCGCAGGATTTCACTGTTTTAATCCCGTGCCCCTGATGCCGGTTGTGGAAATTATTGGCGGCGTCAAAACACATCACGATTGCATTGCCCAGCTGGTGGAATTTGCCAAACGTGTGGGCCATCATCCCGTGGTCTGCTCAGACTCACCGGGCTTTGTTGTGAATCAAGTCGGCCGCGGCTACCCGATTGAGGCGGCCCACATGCTGCAAGACGGTATCGCCCCCAAAGAATCCATTGATGCCATTTTGCGTGATCAGGCCGGGTTCCGAATGGGCCCCTTTGAGCTGATGGATCACACCGGACTTGATGTCACGCAGCCCGTCACGGAATTAATTTACGAGCAGAATTTCCACGAGCCACGCTATCGTCCATCGGCACTCATGCGGCTGCGCCGAGACGGCGGGTTGTTGGGCCGCAAAACGGGCAGCGGTTTTTATGACTATGTCGACGGTAAACGTGTGCCCGCGGCAGATGCAACGGCCGATATCGCCGTATCCGCTGCAACTGCCCTTCCGGCATCGGTCTGGCTCGACCCCAATGGCAATGGCGCGGATGCATTACGCCAATTGCTGGCGGCCGCATCCGTGCCCATCGAAACCACAGCACAGCCCAGCAGCACGGCGTTGTGCATCGTCACGCCGCTTGGGGAAGATGTCACCGCCTGCTGTGCACGGCTTGGGCTGGATGCCACGCGCACTGTTGGTGTCGATACATTGCTTGGATTGGACCGCCGGCGCGTGGTCATGGCCACACCGGTAACCACGGCCAACACAATCGCGCAAGCCCGGGGTCTGCTGTCCCACGACGGCACGGCCACCACCGCAATACGCGATAGTCTGGGGTTTGTCGGCCAGCGGATTCTGGCCATGATCATTAATATCGCCTGTCAGCTGGCCCAACAGGGTGTTGCCGCACCGGCCGATATTGATCGCGCGGTCTCGCTGGCACTGGGCTACCCCAAGGGACCGCTGGCCTGGGGCGATGCACTCGGTGCCGATCGAATTCTGACAATTTTGGGAAACATCCATCGGCTGTCCGGCGATCCACGCTATCGGCCAACGCCATGGCTGCGCCGACGTGTGCAGCTTGGTGTGTGGCTCGCTACGCCCGACGCCCCGATGGGCTAAGCATCACGAGCAAAGAACGACGGCACCTCAATACGACGATGCTACAACAACTACTGCAAATCAACCCCATGACTCTCAGCCTTCACCAACCATGACTTCTGCCAACTCCAATCTGACCGCACTCTTGAGCCCACGGTCTGTTGCCATCATTGGCGCATCGGCCGACTTCAATAAAATTAACGGCCGCCCAATTCGCAACCTGTTGGAAAAGGGCTATGCGGGAAAGATATTTCCGATTAACCCCAAGTACGACAAGATCGGTGATCTAACCTGTTATCCATCTGTCGAAGCAGTACCCGACACGATTGACTTGGCAATTGTCATTCTGCCTGCGGGCGCCGTGGTCGAGGCATTCAAAGCACTGGGCCGCAAAAAAGTGCCCGCCGCGGTGGTGTTTAGCGCGGGCTTTGGCGAGACCGGCCCCGAGGGCAAGGCACTCGAGCAAGCGCTGGTTGAAACTGCGCGTGCCAACAACATTCGGCTTTGCGGCCCAAACTGCCTTGGATTAATCAACGCCTTTGACGGCATGCCGGCCACATTTAGCCAATACGCCGATGGTGAAAACGTGCCCGGGCCGATTGCCTTTGTCACACAGTCGGGCGCCTTTGGCACGGCGATTGCCGCGCTCGCCCGCAATCGTTCGCTCGGCCTTGGATTTTTTGTGAACACCGGAAACGAGGCCGACATTGATTTTGTGGACACCATGTCGGCCCTGATTGAGGACCCGCGCGTCAAAGTCGGCACCGGCTATGTGGAAGGCATTCGCAATGGCGATGGACTTGCCGCACTCGGACGACGCTCGCTCGAGCTGGGCAAGCCCGTGATTGTCATGAAGGTTGGCCGCACCAAGGTGGGCTCGCGTGCGGTGTCGTCGCACACCGGCGCACTGGCAGGCGAAGACGCCATCTTTGATGGTGTGGCAAAACAATTCGGATTGATTCGGGCCCGCAACGAAGAAGAGATGCTGGACATGGCACAGGTCTTTGCCTATTGCGATCTGCCCAAGGGCAATGGCTTGGCGATTGCCACGCAGTCGGGTGGCGCGGGTGTGCAGATGGCCGACCGTGCGGACGATCTTGGATTGAAAGTGCCCGTGCTCTTGGCCGAGACCCAAGAGAAAATCGGAAAGAGCATTCCGGGCTTCGGCGTGGCCACCAACCCCATTGATGTTACTGGCCAGTTCGTCGCCCAGCCGGCGATTCTTCGCGACAGCTTAAAGCTGATGCTGACCGACCCCCAGGTGGACATTGGCGTGGTCTGGATCGAGCTCATGCACAAAAATGTCGATCTCTTGGTGAGCGTGTTTGAAGAGGTCAAGGCCCAATCCACCAAGCCATTGGTGGTGGTGTGGGTGGCCGCGCCCGATGCCGCTGTCAAAGAACTTGCAAAACGAAAGATTCCATTGCTGCGCAGCGGTGAGGCGGCCATTGAGGCAATTGCCGGCTTGGTGCAATTCTCAAAGGCGCAGCAGCTCGCCAAAAACACCGGCAGCGCAATCGCCAAGCCCGCTGCTGAACACGAATGGCAACGGGCCATGGCATCGGCAAAGAACGCGGACGGCGGCTTGGTGGCCAGCGCTGTCGCAATGGCGCTGCTCAACGCCTATGGCGTGAACTTTCCGCCCGCCACACTCGCAGCAACCGTGGACGACGCAAAGGCCGCGGCCAGTACACTCGGCTACCCAGTGGCACTCAAAATCGAGTCCGGCCAGATTGCGCACAAGACCGAGGTCGGTGGAGTGCAGCTCAATCTGCAAACACCCGATGCGCTTGCCAACGCATGGGCCTCGATCAGCGCCTCTGTTAAGGCCAAAGCGCCCAATGCCAAGATTGACGGCATGCTGGTCCAGAAAATGTCATCGGGTGACGTGGAGTTTGTGATTGGGCTGCAGCGGGACCCCAGCTTTGGCCCGGTGATCATGGCCGGTCTTGGCGGCATTTTTATTGAAGTGCTAAAAGACGTGGTGTTTCGACAGTGCCCAGTCAGCACCGCCGACGCCGAGCAGATGTTGGATGAGCTCCATGCCAAAGCCGTTCTGGACGGGGCACGCGGCAAGGCCCCCGTCGACCGCAAAAAACTTGCGGCACTGATTGCACAGGTCAGTCGGTTTGCGGTCGATGCCGGCCCGCGCTTAAGCGAGCTGGACCTCAACCCCATCATGATCCGCGGCGATCAGATGGTGGCGGTGGATGCATTGCTGACTCTCAACACCCAATAACCAAAATCGATTCAACAGGTGACACGATGAAAAAAGTAAAGACACCCGATCAGCTGCGCTCCGGCCGTTGGTTTGCACAAGACGACCTGCGCTCCTTTGGCCATCGCTCCCGCATGCTGCAGATGGGCTATCGAAAAAGCGACTGGGAGGGCAAGCCCGTCATTGGGATTATCAACACCTGGTCCGACATCAATCCCTGCCACGCCCACTTCAAGTCCCGCGTGGAAGATGTAAAACGCGGCGTGCTTCAGGCCGGCGGATTTCCGCTGGAATTGCCGGCCATTTCATTGGCCGAGAATTTCGTCAAGCCCACCACCATGCTGTATCGGAATTTTCTCGCCATTGAGACCGAGGAACTCATTCGTTCGCACCCGGTGGATGGCGTGGTGCTGATGGGCGGCTGCGACAAGACCACGCCCGGATTGTTAATGGGGGCGATCAGTGCCGGCCAGCCCGCCATCTTTTTCCCCGCGGGCCCGATGCTGCGTGGCAATTTCGAGGGCAAGCCATTGGGCAGCGGATCAGACGCATGGAAGTACTGGGACGAGCGCAAGGCCGGCAATGTGTCCGACGACCAATGGCAGACACTGGAAGAAGGCATTGCACGCTCCTATGGCCACTGCATGACCATGGGCACGGCCAGCACAATGACATCGATCGCCGAATCATTGGGCATGACGCTTCCCGGGGGCTCGTCGATTCCCGCCGCCGATTCCAACCACATTCGACTGGCAAGTGCCTGTGGCCAGCGGATCGTCGATATGGTCTGGGAAGATTTAACGCCGAAAAAAATTCTGTCGGCCGACAATTTTCACAATGCATCCATTGTCAGCATGGCCATGGGCTGCTCGACCAATGCCGTGATCCACCTGATTGCAATCGCACGACGTGCGGGCATTGCGCTCACCATCGATGATCTGGATGCAGCGAGCCGCACCACGCCCGTGATTGCCAATGTCCGGCCAATCGGCACCACGTATTTGATGGAAGATTTTTACTACGCGGGCGGCCTGCGTGGCTTAATGTCACGGCTCACGGGCAAGCTAAAACTCAATGCGCTGACCGTCACGGGCCAGACGCTTGGCGACACACTCAAAGGTGCAGCCGTCTTTAACGACGATGTGATCCGCCCACTGGATCAGGCCATCTATCAAGAGGGCTCACTTGCGGTATTGCGCGGCAATCTTGCCCCAAATGGCTGTGTGATGAAGCCTGCTGCCGCAGAGTCGCGCTATCACCAACACACCGGCCCCGCACTGGTGTTCGATAGCTACCCCGACATGAAGGCCGTGATTGATCGCGATGACCTGGATGTCACGGCGGATCATATTCTGGTGCTGCGCAATGCCGGCCCCCATGGCGGCCCGGGCATGCCCGAGTGGGGCATGCTGCCCATCCCCAAGAAACTGCTGAAGCAGGGTGTGCGGGACATGTTGCGGATTTCCGATGCCCGCATGAGTGGCACAAGCTACGGGGCGTGCATTCTGCATGTCAGCCCCGAGGCCCATGTGGGCGGGCCGTTAGCGCTTTTGAAAACGGGTGACATGATTCGCGTGGACGTGGCGGCACGCAGCATCGACATGCTGGTGTCGGATGAAGAACTCGCCAAACGCCGCGCGGCGTGGGTCGCGCCGAAACCAAAATTTGCGCGGGGCTATGGCTGGATGTTCTTGAAGCACATTCAACAGGCAGATCAAGGCTGCGACTTTGATTATCTCGAGACATCGTTCGGTGAAAACCCCGGCGAGCCCGACATTTTTTAAACGCGACCAACGAATAAAATTACGCCATGACAACAACACTCCCCTCGACCACCGCGGTCAGTGACATCGCTGCCATCCTGCCGTCCGTCTTCATGTGCCCGATCGTCGGTTCGATCGCACTTCGTCTCTTGATCATCGCCCGCAGCGTTCGCGTGATGCCGCGCTTTTGCCCGGATCTGAGGACTTGCACGCCTTCAGGTTGAACTCCCTGGTAACCCCGATCCACAACCACCGTCTTCGGATGCTGCCCGGCGAGGATGCCGACTTGCTCGAGCGTTTCTTCCAGCGTGTGCCCGTCGTACGGATTGCCCGGCATCGAGCGCATCCCCACAACGAATCCTTCCTTGAGCGTGGTCGCCACCGTTACCTTCACGCCGAACTCATAGGGCGTTCGTGCCTTGCCTTTCGAGATGCACTCAACCTCCGGCGCGTGGAACGCGTAGAGCTTGTTCTTGTCCTTGGTCTTCTGCGTCAGGATCCGCTGCGCCCGATCCAGGCTCTCTCGTGCCCGAACGGTGCCGGCAAGTCGACCATCTTCCGGATGATCACCGGTGTCGAGAAGCCGGCTGCGTGATGGTGATCTCGCACGACCGCTGGTTCCTCGACCGCATCGCCACCCACATCCTCGCCGCCGAGGGCGAGTCGCAGTGGACCTTCTTCGACGGCAACTACCAGGAGTACGAGGCGGACAAGCGCCGTCGCCTGGGCGAGGAAGGCGCGCGGCCCAAGCGGATCCGGTACAAGGCGCTCAAGTAAGCGGGGCCTCCAGCGTCGGCCGCCCCGCAACAGGACGGCCGGCGGTGCCCGTCAGCCCGCGCCCGCGCTCCCGCCCCCCGCCGGCTTCACCAGCAGCTGGCTCGCCACCACCGAGGCGATCATCAGCGCGCCGATCGCATCGGTCACCAACCCCGGCTTGATCAGTACGAACGCCGCGGCCACCAGCAGCACCCGCTCCCAGATCCGCGCGGTGCCGAAGAAGAAGTGGCCGTGCAGGCCGCCGGCCAGGCAGGTGACGCCCACGGTGGCGGTGATCGCGGTGAGCAGCACCTGCGTCCAGTCACCGATCAGGAGCAGCGACGGGCCGAAGACGAACATGAACGGGATGATGTAGCCGGTCAGGCCCAGCTTGACCGCCGCCCAGCTGCTTTCCATGAGGCCGGCGCGTGAGATGCCGTTGGCCGCATACACCGCCATCGCCACCGGTGGCGTGATCGCCGACAGCACCGCGAAGTACAGCACGAAGAGGTGTGCCGCCTCGACCTGCACGCCGAGCTTGACTAGCGCCGGCACCAGCAGCGCCACCTGCACGATATAGGCCGGCGTGGTCGGCAGGCCCATGCCGAGCAGGATGCCGGCCACCATCGTCATCACCAGCGCGAGGATCAGCGAGTTCTGCGAGATCGCCAGCACCAGGCCGGTGAAGCTCAGCCCCAGGCCGGTGAGCGTGATCGTGCCGATCACGATGCCGGCGCAGGCGCAGGCCAGTGCCACTACGATCGTGTTGCGCGCGCCCGCCTCGAGTGCCTCGATGATGGCGGTGGGCGTGAAGGTGCGGCGGGTGCTGGCGCGCAGCCAGGTGGTCGGCACCACCGACAGCGTGCCGCACAGTGCCGAGAACGCGGCGCTGTAGCCGGACAGCAGCACCGCGACGATGATCACCAGCGGCAGGAAGAGGTGGCCCCGCTCGCGCAGCACCTCCCCCATGCGCGGAAGGTCCGGTTTGGGCATGCCGACCAGTCCGGCGCGCTTGGCCTCGAAGTGCACCGCCATGAACACGGCGACGTAGTAGAGCAGCGCCGGCAGCAGCGCGAGCGCCGCCACCTTCAGGTAGGACACGCCGAGGAATTCGGCCATCACGAACGCGGCCGCGCCCATGATCGGCGGCATCAGCTGCCCGCCGGTCGAGGCGACCGCCTCCACCGCGCCGGCGAAGGCGGGCCGGTAGCCGGCGCGCGCCATGAGCGGGATGGTGAACGTACCGGTGGTCATTACGTTGGCCACCGCGCTGCCCGACACCGTGCCGAAGAGGCTGCTGGTGATGACCGCCACCTTGGCCGGGCCGCCCGACTGGTGGCCGGCCAGCGCCAGCGCGAAGTCCATGAAGAGCTTGCCCGCGCCGCTGCGCTCGACGAAGGCGCCGAACAGGATGAACAGCATCACGTACGTGGCCGACACGTAGAGCGGGATGCCGAAGATGCCTTCGGTGGTGAGATACAGCTGGTCCAGCATGATGCCGATCGACTGGTTGCCGATCGTGACGCCGTAGGCGAGGAACGCGAGTGCGGTGATCGGCAGCGCCCAGCCGGTCGCACGGCGGGTCGCCTCGATCAGCAGCACGATGAGTGCGCCGCCGAATAGGTAGTCGGCGAATATCGGGTCGTCGACGTAGTACATCCGGCCGACGATGTACTGCAGGTTGAAGGTCGGATAGAGCGCCGCTGCGGTCGCCGCAAGCACCAGCAGCAGGTCCACGGGTCCGGGCGCGGTGGCCTTGCCATCCCGGCCGGGCAGCACCAGGAAGGCGAGTGCCAGCGCGAATGCGAGGTGCAGGCCACGCATCACGTAAGCGTCCGGCGGGCCGGCGAACGCCACGTACAGGTGGAACAGCGACATGCCGACGCCAATCAGCGTGATCGCGCGGCGGGCCAGGGACGCGGAGAGGGCCATGGTGATCGGATCCTGGGAGCGGGGGGGTGCTCCGGTGCGGTGACGCGCGCGGACCGGGCGCTGCCCGGACCGCGCTACGCCTGCCTGCGATTACATCGCGCCGCGTTCCTTGTAGAAGCGGGCGGCGCCCTTGTGCATCGGCACGCCGATGTCCTCTGCCATCATCTTGGGCGTGATGTCGGCCATCACATTGGCGATCGACGCCAGATCGGCCTTGTTGTCCATCAGGCCCTTGACCAGCTGGTAGACGACGTTCTCGTCCAGGTCGCAGCGCGCGACCACGTGCGTCGCATAGCCCACGGCCGTCACGTCGCGCGTCTGCTTCGGATAGCTGTTGGCCGGGATGATGTGCTTGGTGTAGCCCGGGTTCAGCTTCTTGATCGCCTGGAACTTGTCGTCCGGCATGTCGATCAGGCGAATGTCGCGCGCGGCTGCAAGGTCCATGATTGAGGAGGCCGGGACGGTGGTGCCGAGCGTGAACAGCTGCGCGTTGTTGTCCTTCATCAGCGACACCGCATCGGTGTAGGAGACATAGCTCACGCGCGACATGTCGGTGTACTTCAGGCCGTATACCTCGAGGACCTGCTGGCTGACCAGTTCGGCGGTATTGCCGCGCGGCTGGACCGCGATGGATTTGCCCTTCAGGTCACCGACCGAATTGATGCCGGAGTCGGCGTTGGCAACGATCTGGAAGTACTGCGGGTAGAGCGACGCGACGTTGCAGACGTTGCTCGTCTTCTCCTCGAACGGGGCGCGGCCAGCCACGCCGTCGACGGTGGAGATCGAGTTGCCGAAGCCCAGGTCCGCCTTGCCCTGATGGATTGCGCGGACGTTGGCGATGCCGGCACCGGGCAGTACCTGCACGCGGTGCCCGGACTTGGCCATGATGTTGGAGATCGCGCCCCCCAGCGGATACCAGGCGCCTCCCTGCGGGCCGGTCATCAGGCGGATCTGCTGCTGGGCGTGCGCGCCTGTCGAGGCAGTCACCAGGGAAAGAGTTATGAAAAAAAATTTAACCAACTTCGTCGATTTTGAAAACATCTTTGACTCCTCAGTTGAGTTAGATGATAAATATGTTTACATCACCGTGAATCGCCCCCGGTTTCGCGGAGGCTGGTTGGTTTTAATCATGCGGCTTTTAAGCATTCCTGCTGACTTCGTTCGTATAGTACCTCAAACTCTGCGGGTGGGATATGGCCGATAGGCCCAAGGAGTCGTGTTTGATTAAACCAATGCACCCAATTGAGCGTCTCCCACTCCAGCGCCTCAATCGTCTTCCAGGGGCCTTTCTTGCGCACGACTTCTGTCTTGTAAAGACCGTTGATGGTCTCGGCAAGTGCGTTGTCGTAGCTGTCTCCGGTGCTGCCTACAGAGGGATCAATCTCAGCCTGCAAGAGCCTCTCGCTGTAGCGGATGGAGACGTACTGGGTGGCCCCTGTCGCTGTGGTGTATCAACCCGCCTTTGTCGAGCTTACGGGCGTAGAGCGCCTGCTCCAGGGCATCCAGAACAAAGTCCGTCTTCATGTTGCGGCTGACTCTCCAGCCAACAATGAACCGAGAGAACACATCGACGATAAAGGCCACATACGAAAAGCCCTGCCAGGTCGAGACAAAGGTGAAGTCAGCCACCCAGAGCTGGTTGGGGCGCTGTGCGGTGAAGTTGCGGTTGACCCGATCCAGCGGGTTGGCGGCTGTGGGATCGGGCCAGGTGGTCTTCACCGCTCCCCCTCGTACGGCTCCCTCAAGGCCAAGCTCTCGCATCAGGCGCTCCACCGTGCAGCGGGCCACAGCGACCCCCTCTCGATGCAATGCCAGCCAGACCTTCTCAGCCCCATAGACCTCGCGGTTGGCTCGCCAGACTCGATCGATCTCACGCTTGAGCACTTCATCTTGCTTGGCCCTGTCCGACCGAAGCTCAGGGCTGCGAAGCCGCGCGGCATGACGTCGATACGCCGATGGGGCGACCTGCAGAACTCTGCAAATCGGCTCGACCCCAAAGCGGCTTCGATGCTCATCAATAAAGGCCCACGCTACTTTAAACGGCGGTCGAGCTCCGCCTGGGCGAAAAAAGCGCTCGCGAGCTTCAAAATTTCATTGGCGCGCTTAAGCTCTCGGACCTCTCGTTCAAGCTCCTTGACCCGAGGAGCACTGGCCGCCTCATTGCCCACCGCCTTACCTTCGGCCTTGGCAATCCAGTTCCTCAAGGTCTGGGCCGTGCAGCCAATCTTCTGGGCCACCGACTCAATGGCCGCCCACTGAGACTCATGATGTTCACGCTGCTCGTAGACCATGCGAATCGCTCGCTCTCGCAGCTCCGGGGAAAACTTTGTTTGTCTGTTCATAGCTCCATCTTCTCAAAGGTAGGAGCCTCCGCGAAACCCGGGGCGATTCAAGTGCCCATTCCAACCACTGAACATGCGCTTTGTTTAAACCGGTGTGGGTAGAGACGAACGCGATTCCCCAAGCCCAAAAATCTTTATTTTTCGTGTGACTCTCTATGCGATCCCCTACCCCGTCTCCTTCGCCGATATACAGCGTCATCAGATCATCTTCATCATTACCATAGCCAGCGAGGATGTAGACACCCGGACGCGCCAGAGAGTCGCGCAGCTTTGTAGATGACCAACCGCCTCTGCGGAAGGCAATGCCTTGCCCTGTCCAATTCATGCGCTCGATCACGCGAACGCCCTCGGGATCACCGTCGACTGCGTGGATTCTTATTGTGTATGCCGTACTCATGGAATGCTATTTTCAGTTTTCCTCGACTTTCGATTGAATCTCTGTTTCGGAAGATATGGCATCGTTCTGTTGAAGTAAAGGCACCACACCTCGATATAGGGAAGAACTCAGTGGCTGCTAGATAGAGCTCGGAATTCGTCGGAGAACATTTATCTTCCCCTGACAGATTGAAACTTCTCCAGATTCATCTCCGCCGTCAAATGCCGCGCATAGAATCGGTCGATCATTTCGACGCTTGTCCTGGCGTTTCTTGCAAGAGTAAGCAGATCCACATTGTTTCCTTTAATTAAGCGCAGCATGATGGCGGTGTGTCGCAAAGAGTAGATTGTCCTATTCTGGCCCGCCGCCGTTTCTTTCATGCCAGCGTACTCCATGACGACATTAAACTGCCTTCGGAGCATCTCAAGTGCGAAGGATCGATCGGAATACTGAGGCAAGAATACGAAGTCGTCCTGATGCCCGAATCCCTTGTCCGACTGATACTCACGTAGCCGTCTGTACACATCCACAGCAACAGCCATGCTAATGATCGGAGTATTTGAGGTCTTTGATGATGGGGTGTTTATACGAAGATAGCGGTTCCTTTCGCGGTCTCGCACCACCTCGATATGCTTGTTCTGCAAAGGCTTTACGTCACTCGGCCTCAGAAACGTATTGACCATAAAGATGATGAAGTATCGCATCTCCATGTCAATCTTTGTCCCTCTGACCTTTCTCAGCTTTACATCCTCCGGCTCCGTTGAGTAGACCAGATCACGGACAGAGTTTCTAAGCTTTACGTACTCCTCCATCGTGAACCAACCTCGAACGTCTTGCTTCAGAGATACCGTCGGGAAAAGTGGCAATTTGTCTAGTTGATCAGACCTCATCGCCATCTTTAATGTCTTACTTATAAAAGAGAGAATCCTCTTGATTGAAGCGCTTGCCAAGCCACGAGCAGTTAGCTTGTTTACAAACTCATCAAGCAACTTGTAGTTGATATCAACCACGGACAAGTAACCGAAGGACTCCTTCACATTCTTCTCGTATATGTGTTTCTCGTCAGAGACCAACCGATGACTACGCTCGCCCCTCTTAATGCGTGACTCTGACTCAGCGAAGACCAGTTGCGCGAAATGGTCAAAGATTGGCGTGGCCTCAAGTGTTCCCGCTGATTGAAGCAGAATTTGTTTTTCAACGTACCACTGCTTAGCCACCCTCTCAGCGTCCTTTCGAACCTCTTTTTTGGTGGTCTTCTTGTACATCCTCCCGGCGTGGAAAAGGCGAACGTGCCAGAAGCGACTGTCGGGTGGACGAAACAATCTGAGGACTGCTGGGTAACCCTTTATCGTGAAAGTGGGCATTGAAAAAGTTTAAATTCGTGGGGTTCGCGTGTCATTCACAACAGCGTTAGAGATGAAAAAACCTGTTAAGTAAAAGTTAACAGGTTTTGATGGGGAGAACCGCCCAGAAGTCTTCGTAAGTCGTTGATTTAATTGGTGGAGACGAGGAGGATCGAACTCCCGACCTTCGCATTGCGAACGCGACGCTCTCCCAGCTGAGCTACGTCCCCACAGGCTTTAAACTGATTTTAGTCCATTGGTGGGCTTAGAATCGGTCCTA
>Ga0194129_10004134_pt1 | contig 19574 bp, 21 predicted proteins | sample TA2KigCa35mmetaG_FD_150862 | JGI IMG/M metagenome (GOLD analysis project Ga0194129, IMG submission 150862) | Freshwater microbial communities from Lake Tanganyika, Tanzania - TA2015038 Kigoma Deep Cast 35m | ecosystem: Environmental > Aquatic > Freshwater > Lake | place: Tanzania: Lake...
TTTTTATACACTACTTTATACATGAAAGATCATACAAAAGCAATTATATCCGGCTCACTTGCCGGTGCATTTGGATACACACTTACACTGCCCCTAGACTATATAAAGCAACATATGCAAAATAATGTTTCATTTGCCTCCATTCTCAAAAATACTAGCCTTCGGAATTATATGTCAGGGGGCCTGATTGGAGTTTCCACTATAACCCCCCAAATGGCAATAAAATACCTAGCATTTCAGCAGTTTAATCGCTTGTTTGATAATAAAATGGGATCCGCATTCTGTGCTGGTTTAGTAGATGGTGCATTCTTGGGACCCATTCTAGCAATGCAGTCATTTAAACAGATGAATCATCAGATGAAAATAAAAACGGAATGGGATATTGTCCGGCGGAATTATGGGCGTCTTATGGTGCCCATGGCGCTGCGCAATGGCGTGTATACGAGTATAGTGCTCGGTGGCTATTTCACAGTCAAACCAAAAGAAACAACTTTCCTGCAGAATTTCGCAATTGCCAGCGCATTGAATATCCCTGGGACCGCCCTTTGCAGTCCATTTGACGTTATACGCGCCAAATATACGAACCAATTGCTCCAACAAAATAATAATAACGGTGGGCTATTAAAGCTTGCTAGATCAATATATGAAAAAGAAGGCTCCAAGGGATTTTACAGGGGGTATTCATCATTATATGTAAATTTCGCACTGAGGTTTCCAATTACATTCGCGCTCCAGTTCGAAATACTTAAATTATTATAAAATTTTGAAGTCAAGTTCAGGCATCTGCTCTAGCAGCTGTTGGACCACGTTGTTTAACGTAGTTTGGGCATTGCTGCACCACCTCCACCAGCACAGGGTTTTTCCTTAACAGATTCCAGAAGTTGAGCGTAAATTGATGGCTTCCTAGCAGGTTTCGGGATTGGATCAATTTCTGGTCCACCGATTGCAGCCTCAAGAAAGTCAGCCGGGTCAAACATGGTCTGCACACAAACCATTTTTCTTGGTTCAACTCGTAGAAAATTTGGATGACTGTCTGTAATCGGACCAAGACCACCAGAAATGGGTTTCCGACAAGTTGGACAATTTGGAGTTTGTCTTTGTTGGGACATTTTCATTGTCTCAAAACAAGACTCACAAAGTGGATGTCCACAAAGTGTTATCTTCATACCGCATCTTCCATTATCTTGCGTTAAGCAAACAGGACACGTTACAATCTTTATATTGCCAGCCCTTTGAAATGCAAGTTTGAGCGCATCTAGCTCATCTTGCATTGACTGTATTTGCTCAATCAATCTACGGGTGTCTTCTTGCTCACGATCCAACCTTGCTTGAAGACATCTTGTCCTTTGTTGCTCCTGATTGATTTTCCTCTCATAGTCTGTAAGTTTGAAGTCCTTAATCTTGAGCTGGTGCTTAAAATGGTCCTCCTTTTTTCCAGCATACAACAGTTGTGTCTTTTCACGTTCCATCAGTCCAGATGATTCATAAAAGCTCGACATTTGTTGTGTCAATGTTGTACGCATTGAAAGATGTTTGAGAAACTTGGTGAGCTTGTCAAGAAAAAAGAGGTTGTCAGAAAGTGTGAGCATTGCTCCGTCTGGTTTCTTAAATGAAGGAAGTACAATCTTAGCAGCAAATTTTGCTTCAAATCGCATAAATCCATCAGATGTCCAGAAACTTTCAATGAACCTCTGCCATAGTTCACGGCAATTCGTTCCCTCTTGAAACTCAACGTTGTTGCGGAGGAATTCACGCTTGAATTCTTCCTCAAAATCACGGAGAAATTGCTCGTCATCACGATCGAATTGAATGCCACTTTCGGCAAGATTGGTAAACGTGCTAAACACTGCCATGATTGGGTAGCATTCTTTTGCTAGGTGAAAATCCCAGCGGTGCTGCTGAATCATATGACCAATAATCCACAGTGTTAGTATGGACCGTCCATTTTTCTCCATTCGCTGCTGTGCAGCTTCTTCTTCTCGTGCGCGTTTTTGTTCACTATCGCGAGTAGGCACCAAAATTTTTGATGCTGGTGTAGCCATGGTAATCTCTTTGCTCCTTACCTGGCAATAAATCAATAAATATGAATTTTATTTTGCATCAATTTTTTATGAAGCCTTGGAACTAACCAAGACAGTAAACATACGTTAGTATGCGGATCTTAATTTCACTTTTTTGAATCAAAACCCTTATTAACCAAAGACCACCTCCGCAGATAGAAGTATTCCTAACAGATCTGTAGGTGGCAAATCACTCAAAAATGAATTTTATTTTGCATCAATTTTTTTATGAAGTCCCAGAATTACCCGGAACATTAACTACCTGACTTTCGCCAAGCGGAGCAGTGATTATTAAAATAATATATCTCCATTTTTCAATTTTCTTAATAAACGCACCACCTCCAGATAGAAGTATTCCTAACAAATCTAGAGAGTGGTAATCCCATCAATAATCCATTTTATTTTGCATCAATTTTTTATGAAGCCTGACTAAAGTATCAACTAAGTTACTATAATCCGACAGTTAAACCTCGTTAAAGGCGGATAAATATATCTATCTAAGATAATTCATCCTATTTTTGTATATGCCACCTCCATTTCTTTTACAATCTAGTGGTGACGAGTCATTCAAAAATGAATTTTATTTGCATCAATTTTTTTTATGAAGCCAGCCTGAAGTTTCAATTAAGATACCCCAACCTAACAGTGACTATCGAAGCGCCTTTCAGCAGAATCGATCGGTTATAAGAGGTTACCTCTTACTACCATTTTGTCAATTACTTAATTAAATCCTCTTTGAATTTAATTTTCTAATAATCAACTATTTTCCGAAAACGAAAATAATGTCTTTCATTATTTTCTCCACCCGTAGATGGTTTCATATATTGGTTAAATTCAATAAATTAATACCAAATTTGATTGCCTAAGCTGACACACATATTACGTGTTCTTCAACTCGTGGCATATACAAAAGAGTTATTAAAATAATAAATCAATTTTTTTTCACCAGTAATAACCATAGCAAAGTTCCTTCTGGTATTTTGCCTGGGATATACTTTTTCATGACTTGATTATACAAAACAACACCGTAATAATGTTTAGCCTTTTCCAGAAATTGCAGGATTTTGGCTTCGTCCTTCTCTAGGAATATAATACAATTCTTCCAACCACTAAAATATAGCGGTGGTTTTGGAAATACCGCAGTATACCCGCCAACATCTCGTATTAGGTTTCCTCCAATGTCGCTCCATTTTAGGCGCCCCTTTTTCCGCAGGATAACCTCTTCTTGGCGCTCCATTATTTTCTTACACGCATCGGATTTCGCAATTGGGGAGACTATTATAGCGTTTCCAGATGGGACACCCCACAATCCATCTTCTTTTGGTAAATTTTCAATATAATCGCGGAATTTAGGGAAAATAATACTATCGGCATCTAGATAACACCCACCATGGTAATATAACAATGCGATCCTTATATAGTCAACTTTAATCGCAATTTTTGGAATTTGGTGAAAATACGGCGGTAATTTAGTGACATAATTTTTCAAATTGTTCTTGTTGATAATGATGAGAGAATCGCCAAATATTCGCTTCATTTTATTGATGCATAATGTTATGTATTCAGGAGGTGGTTTGTTTGTCATATTATCCCAGTAAATAAAATATTTCATTATTGATATTTAGGAAATATTTTAAATGTTTGGATAATATATATGAGTGCATACAATATAACAAATCCTATAAATTTATCAATAACAAAAATTTTAAAAAATTATGGAGTAAAAAAAAATGAAGGTCCTAAAATAAATCCACCAAATAATCAAAATCCATTTGATGAAGGAAAAACTGTTGAAAAAATATTTGATGCAATTGTTAAAAAAGATTATGATTTATTATTCAAAATATTATCTGATTTGCCTAATTTTAATGAAATTACTGAATTATGTATTTCACTTATTAAAGAATTACAAAACCATAAATATACATTTTCACAATTAAGGGCAATTTCCAAACTTTTATATCGATTATCAAACATTAGTTATGCAAGTGTTAAATTACCAAAAGAATTCCCAAATTATTCACAGACATCTATTGAAAGTATAAAAAGAAGAGAACTTCAAAATGCTCAAAAAATTGACTTAAAAATACAAAAAATTGTTAAAAATATGATTACACATTATAATCTTGAAATAAAAAATAATACAAATTATAATTCATCTAAATCTGAACAACTTGCATTAAAATTAAGGAATATTTTATTTAGTTTTATTATTGATTATACACAACCTGAAAGTAGTGAACCATTATTTGTCAAATCAGCATTTCCACCAGGTGCAACAACTGAGAATAGATGGAGTGAAGGAGTAAGAAAATTATTTGGGAAAAAAAATGAATAATAACTCACCACTTTTATTACGTAGAAACTAAAAAAATGCAATTCTTCCGTGGCAAAAAATTGGACGATGATTGTCCAATTTGTTTACAACCCATGTATTCCAAAAAAGTCAAAAAATTAGTATGTAACCATGTGCTACATACGAATTGTTATGAATCACTCATTTCATCAAATGCCAATAAAACTTGTCCCATTTGTCGCTGTGATTTGAGTGCCCCAGTGGCGCCAGTATCTCAAGGTAAGTTATGTGCCATTTGTAAAACTCCAGTAGTCGCCCATGAAGTAAAAATCAATCAATGCAGTTGTAGGACACATTATACTTGTATTCGCAAAATGCGCAAGCATAGCGAAGAAAAATACTGCAATTGTGGTCGCAAAATAGACCCACGAGCGATTGATTTATTGGATTACACAAATCACAGCGAAATATTCAGCCTTGTTGTTGGAGAAATGCCGCCCTGTAAGCAGAAATCCTGTAAAAAATTGGGCTCATCAAATCGCTATGGATTCTGTGAAGATCACGCGCGAGATCAAGTCCCAGACGCCATTTTCGCCCTCGCCCTCCAATTTATGGTTCGGTATTCTAGGAATGAAAACAAAAAAGAACGGCGGTCTCTATTTTATCGTGTGATGATTATTCTAGAGAGCTACAAGCTAACTAGCCATCATACCATTGAGGACGCCGTTGAAAAACTAAAATATCATATATAATTAAGATTAGATGGTCGAAGAATATTTCCCAGATATCCCGGGAATAAACACGAGTAAATTACAAATGGCGCCAAATTCGGCGTATAGTATAACAAAACCGAAAGACGCCAAACAGATTGAGCAATTTATAAATAAACACATAGGGGGCAAAAATCTGGCGATATTGGATGGCACTGCGAATGTAGGCGGCGATGTGATCAATTTTGGACTAAACCCCAATGTTGCCCGCGTAGTCGCCATCGAAATCAACCCCGAAACATTCGCAATGCTTGAAAATAATATCCGAATTTTTAAATTGGAGAAAAAAATACAAGCAATCCAGGGAAATAGTTTAGATATTATTGGGAAATGCGCCGATGGCGAACATTTTGACATTCTTTTTTTGGATGCACCCTGGGGTGGAACATCCTATAAGGCACAGAAGTTCCTGGATTTGGAAATGTCCGGGAAAAAACTGGCGGATGTCGTCAGTATGGCGCAAAAATGCCGGAACATAGACAATATTATTCTGAAAATACCATTCAATTATAATTTATACCAGTTGATTCGCCAAAGTGAATTCCACACGATAGTCATTGAGAAAATAAAAACGCTCAAGGGGTTTTATATGATACTCCTTTTGTCTCTAAAAAAATGATGGTAAAAATGCGAAGATTTTTTACTTTACTTGCGAAACACCGCAAAGATGCCTCGCTCTACTGGATCTTCCACTCCACCTCAGGGTGGCAGCAAAAGGTCACGTTCTTCTTCCCCACCTCAGGGTGACAGAAAAATAGCAAGCACACAAACTACTCCTACAAACGCTGTGGCTGCAATTCAATCCTTTCTTAGAGGAAAAATTGGGTTCATCGTGCTGCTACAATTTTTGTTGACTACGGCAACCAAATTTAAATGGATTGCCTATCAGGGCTCTCCAAGTATTCTTCCAGAAGGTCTACTGTCAGTAGAAATTGTAGCCACCTGGCTGCTCACCCGTATGTTTCGCTTTTCCCCACCGGACGAACAACCAATTCCAGACCAAGTATTGCACCGTGTGGTCCAGTTTCTCCGCGAAAACAGCCATCTCGAAGAGCTTAAGCTATTGTTTGAGTTTATCACGAAGTATCAGAAAGATCTGATGTCCAGAAACATAATCCCAAACTGGGTACTGATTATTCTTGCCCATATTTGTGAGTCTGATGGTCAGCAATTGTCAAGTCTTTTGCGGACAACCTTTAATTCGACCTCAGAGTTTTGGCAGAATGCTGTTCTTCATTTGACACCTGACTTTCTAAAATTTTGGTTAACCGAGCAAACTAGCTATGTTTGGCATCGCCTCCTCTTTCAGATTCTCCAACAGCCTCTCTCAGAAGAAATCAAGCAGATTGTTCAAGCCTTTTTCGCGGGCAAACCATTCGATTTTTTCCTTGAGCTTCCAGTGGATCTTTTGATTCTTTTGAAACACAATGGATTTCTCACAGAGAAGGATATTTGTAAATATCTTTTCTCTGCAAAACGAAGAAATTTGTGTTTTTGGAGAATCTTTCTTGATTACACGTCACTTGAAAATCCTGTTATTCAAGAATTTTTGAAAACTCATTTTCAAACAATTTACGGATACATCTCTCGAAGACATCCAATGAATGTTCAAAATGCGTTTTCAAGAGTTTTTCAACTCCCACACGGTTTTTTGAAAGATCTTCTGGAAACTGAAGGACTTTTGGTCCAATCCCAAGTTCAAGCTAAAGAAATGGCTAAGTTCTTGAGTCTTTTTTTCTGGAACCCTAGTTTATTCTTCCCAACGACAATCGACCTCCGTGAATTTGTCTCTCAGATTATGAGGCTTCCAGATATCTGGAAGTTCCTGTTTGTGCAGCTCTGGCGATGTCAACAAATACGATTTGGTGAATATCATGTGGGTGAATTTGTCGAGTTAATCCGTCAAATGGAACAATGCTTTTTTAGCAAGACTCTTGCTTCCATGATGCGAGTTTATATGACGGAAGTTGTCGCCAACTCAGATCCAGAAGTCCAGAAAACCTTTTTCAAATGGCTTCTTGAGCAGAAGCAATCGATTCAAGCACATTTCCCGCTTACACAGGATACTATTCAATTCTGTCTTCGCGAATTTCCAGGCGTCCAAACAAAGAAGACCCTTTTTTGGTGGCTTTTCACTGTTCATTCTGCGGAAATTGACCAGCGTTCAGACCGCGAACTTACTGTCAACATGACACAAGTTTGCCAAAATTTTGGTCTTCAAGTGACCGAAGAAGAGCTCGGCTTAAGGGGTCAAAACGGACTCAATCCATTAGGAGCTGTATGTCAATTTTTTAATGTCATCACATTGAATTTTGAATTTGGATCTTGCAAAGTAACCAGAATTTTTGTCTCGGTCTGCTATTGTGACCGATTTGAAACTGAAGGCTCAGACCTTTTTCGAGGCTTTATTCATAGATTAAGGACGTCTTTGTATGAACACATTAATCCAAAACAGGCTCCCAACTGCAGTGCTTTATTTGCGCTTATCAATACTTGTGAAGCACACCCTGATTTTTTCAAGCAACGCCCACCAAATGACCCTACTTTTTTGATCAAGTTTTTTCAAGAATACCTCCCGAAACTGAGCTTGACAGAAGAACTCGTACAACTTCTGTATCGCCTTTCAAAGCTGATGCCTGATGAAGTGAAACAGGCGATGTTTACATTCTGTGCTCCCATCAAGATCTTGCACGAAGAAACCATGGAAAGCACGCAAGGAAGAAAAAGAAGTCGCGATCCAACAGACCCGCTTTCTTATGAAGCCCGATGCTCAAGATGTGCTCGCTATTTCCCTCTTCAAGGATTGGGACTGGATGGACATGGAGGAGCAATTTGCAGGAAGTGTTCTCAATCCAGCGGGACTCCAATTTTGACGACTTTGGGTAGATTACCCTTTGGAAGTTTGTGAAAGTCTCTGAAAAAATTGATGGTAAACTCCATCAAAAAAATTATAAACAAGCAAGTAGAAGAATGCACAGCCTTTCTGATCTTATTGCTGCTGCGACTACTCTTGCATTTTTGCAGAGTATTTTGCAAATGAGTCGTGAAGAATCTGTTGCATTTGTCAATGGAGTGGATCCTGATGAGCTTGCAGATGCACTACAAAACCATGGAGAGAATCCATTTTTCGTGTTTTCTCTCGCGATCATCTACATCCGGGCTGGAGCAACAAGAACGTTCCCGAAAAGGCTTGTAGAGTTGGTCTATGACGCAGTCTTACGACAATCAGAGGGCAACCAAGAATTTCTTGGAGCTCTCAACCAGACTTTTTCTGAAGGAAAGCAAACTGTTGTGAGATCCCTGTGGGGTTTATGCGAAAGTGCAACCTCAGAAGATCTGAGGAGCTTTTTGAACCAGAGGAACTCGTCCCCTCTCACTCTTTCCTACTGGCTGCATCTTGCAGTCAGAGGAGAAAAACAGATTGCGAAGGAACTTTTCCAAATTCTTGCACGGATTGCTCAGCAGAACATTATGCCGAACGCCAAAATGAGCTATGCGGATGTAATCCAGGCAATCCTTGACAACCAGACGTATTTTCTCTTCCACGAGACTAACGGCGTTTTTTCCGTAATTCTTGACAAAGGATTTATTGGAAATATTCTCAATCTTTTTGAGATCCCATGGGTCTTTACTTTCAAAGAGCTTAAGTTTGTAAGAAAATTTCTCCAAAAGCGCCCAATCAACGCTAGCTGGCTCCTTCAAGAAGACTACATGTCTGAAGATTGTTCACGTCGTTTGATTGGAACTGTGATGAACCTTGCGAATCTCCTTAATTCCTCTGGAAGACTCACTAAAGCAACGCTACTTCTTCCAGAAAATTTTGCAAGAATTGGCGAGTTTGTCCACTTGTCCGATCACCACCATCTTGAGCATATTTTTCGCACTAATCAAGTGTTATTTGACGCACATGTCATCCCTGGAAGGTATGCAATATCCAATGTGCTCTACTTTTTCATGAACTTGCATCTGCGGAGAAATCCAGATCTGTTCTCAAGAATTCTTGGTGCTTTGAAGACCTATGGTGACAAACTTTTGCCAGAAGATCTCAATGCAATGAAGTCAGCACTAGCTCATTTTCATGAAGACCGCAAAGCAGAGGCAACCATTTTTGCAGCATTCAAGTGCATTAATCGTCCAGAGCCAATCCATTGTCTCAAAGATCACATTGCAGTGATCAAAGCAATTCTCAATCGCAATGGAGCTCATATGCTTCAAGTTGTAGGTTGCAAACCGCCCAAGCTTCAGGAAATTGTTTGTGCTTTACGCAGTGTCCTCCCTGATTTTCTCTTGAATGCACAGATTTTGTGCGTCAATGAAATCAGCTTTTTACCTGTTGTCAACTTGCAACCAGTTTCTCAGTCTGTCGTTGCATTTCTTCAACCGCATGCTCTAGCAGGCTCATTCCCATGCATGCTTCAGCTCTTGATGACCAGCACTAATCTGGATCAATTTGTTGATCGTATGCAACCCGTTATGAGCTTCATTGGAGCACAAGTTGATCTGGATGGACCCAATGATGTCCAATACCAACTCAACCTTGCTGAAATGTTCAACATCTTGCATGCTTGTTTTACAAATCTTGACATCAAAATGCTTCATTTCAACAATCAGATATGTGCACTTTTCACAAATCCAATTGTCCTCGACGCATTTGTTGCGGACCAAAGATTTGCAGAGCAAACACGTGGTTTGCGAAATGATCGCGAGATTGCACGAATGCGTCAAGAATGTCAAGCACATTGTGCCCAACATGGAACAACAATGGCGGAAGCACAGCGAGCTCTTGGACATGTTGTATTTGAGTGCTCAATTTGCACTGCACTTTCGATATTGCAATTTACCACTGTTTTTCAGTGTGGACACAGCTTCTGCACAGGTTGTGCTGAACAAATCCCAATTTGTTCAACTTGTAGGGCACCAATTACTCATCGGACTCAAGCAGATTCTCTAGGAATTCGCCTTCGACAGGATCCAGCCCCCCAAGCATTTGGGCAGTCCTCTGAGGATCCCGCACAAAAAAGGCAAAGACAATAAGAGTAATTTTACTCCTTCGACTTCTCCTTCGTAACCTGTAATCCATTTATAACATGACCAGTAATATCAATCCTTGCAGTCCCATTTTTAAAATAAAAAAGACCACCCTTCCAACGCCGTAGTAGAAATATCCAAACTGGCAAAATATTCGCAAGCATATCGCCGCCCAAAATCCCCCATAAGCTCATAATTGCTTCAAAATAAACCGCCAAGTAATTCGTCTCCATTTCCTCAGATATTTTCATCCCAATGATTCGCCTAAGTAATTCCTCTGCATGCCCCTTTGCTGGAATGTCTTTTCGGATTTCAAACAGATATTTCGCCTGCCAATTGTATTCGAAAATATTTTCAACTCGTCCATCTAGTCCTTCCAATCTCTTCTCCATCCATTTTTGCCAGTGCGCCAATTCTTTTAGCCTTGGGCAAACCCGGTGTAGTGCAATCAAAGTCTCTCCTAATTGGAATTGTGCATCCATCCCATCCAAATTCTTGTATAAATCATCACAAATATCACTTAAAGTTTGAGTTACTTTCCCTCCAATATTTGCCATTGCCATAATAAGGAATGCATTAGCTTGTTGCATATTCCGATTATTCGATTTTGCCACGTAGTACTTTATATCGCGCCTGATTTTTGCTTCTAAATTTTTCGAAATAGGTAGCTCCAATAATTCACACAATGTCGCGCAATTGCGGACATTTTCCTTCTTATCTATCTTCACTTGCCCACCTTCAACCATGTAAGGCACAAAATCCCGGTAGTTTATCTCCATAAAAATTAGGTATTCCTGGGCGACCCAATCTAAATATTCTCTGTCAAAAATAGTCCGCAATTTTCCTTCAACAACACTGGTTTCATACTGAAAGAATTTCCCCGTTTTAACTCTCGCTTTTTGAAGCAATGACGCGGATATTTCTGCCCAATTTTTGGTCTGGAATACTTTGGGCAAATAAGTTCCTCTGCCTTCATTTGAATCTACGATTAACCCATACTTTTCATTATCGAATGTTTTTCTCTTCCCAGAAATTGGAGTCAAAGGTAACTGCATAAATGATATTTCAATTCTAGCATCGGGGTCCTCTATTAACGGGACCACATGATATTGTGCGCGGCTATCAGTGAAAAAACTACTGTGGGCTATTCCGGGGATTTTGCCAATAATTGCCGCTTTTGACATTCTTTTGTCTTCCCAATAGCCAATACAACCATGAATATCATGCGGCCATTCACCGAGTGGCTGGCTTCTATGAACTGTTATAAAAAATCCGAATGTTTGCGGAGGTATTCTGATCATTTTTTTGGTATCTTCTGCACGTGGAAGCCCATAAGCTGAACATATTGTATATAGAACTATTGGGTCCATTTTTATTTTATAATATAATATTTATTTGCGTTTAATTCTAAAAAAAGAAATATTAGAATAATATGAAGAAGTAATATAAAATGTCAGGTTGTCCGAGTGGTTTAAGGAGTTCGGCTTAAGCCCGAATATGTTCGCATGCGCAAGTTCGAATCTTGCACCTGATATGGCTTCTTTTTTACACCTTTGGACATTTAAAACGCCGATTTTTATATAGTAAAAATTATATAAAAATAATTTATTGTATTACCTTAATGAATATAGAAGAAGTTATTAAGGAAAATTTATTGTTGAGAGAAGAAAATGATAAGTTAAAAAATGAATTAAATTTAACTAAAGAACATTTAAAAAAATATACTGCTCCATCAAGCAAAAAACTTTATTATGAACAAAATAAAGAAGAAATTAAAAAAAAAGTAAAAGAATATAAAGAAAAGACCAATTATGTAGTTCCAAAAGAAGTTATTAAAGAAAGAAATAAAAGAGCATATCAAAAAAGAAAAGAAAAGGAAGAAAAAGAAAAATTAGAAAGTCAAAATTTTTAGGAATAATTGTTTTTCTTTGAAAAGAACTTAAAATTATTTTCTTTAGTATATGTATAAATGGAACTTCCCAAAGTTAAAAAGAAGAGGACAGATGTTTCCAAAAGGATTGAGGGAAATAAGGAAACGGATTTTGTCTGTATAAAAATGTCTTGGAATAGTTTATGTAAAAATAATTATTTGAAACAAGGAATTCAAGACATAGTTTATAACATTAATAAAATCAGTTTCTTATCATATAAGTTATTGAACTTTCATTTTACAAGATTGTTAGAAAAAAATAAGGAATTGCCTGAACTTACACAAAATCTTTTTTACAATGCTTCCTGTTATGTTTCTGTAATGAAAAATAGAAAATCTACCATTGATAAAGAAGATGAAATGTATAAATCCTTTTCACAATTTTCTCATTTACTTAAAGAATTACCTTTTAGAGATAAAATGGGTGCATTGATAAATAATTTGAATAAACAACAATTTACAATGACGAAGAACCATTTGAAACTGAATTTTTATAAACGTTTTTCAAAATATTTAGAATTGAGAACAGGTGAAACAAGAAAAAGCATTATTTATAAATGGTGTAAGGATATTTATGATGAAAAGTATAATGGTAAAAATTATTTTATTCTTTCAATGAAAAAATGGTTAAAATACATTCCTACTGAAACCAACATTGTTAAACATTCTTCTCATTTTATTAGTATATATCATAAGATATTGAAAGAGTTTGAGAAACATAAAAATATAAAAGGAGTAAGAGTATTCAGTCTATTACCAAATAAAAGTTCATTTACAATGGACAATATCCAAATATGTTCTACTGCTCTAAATGATATTGTTTCTTATTTAACCAAAGAACAAAATTGTAAAGACTTTGATGAAAAGAAACGAGAATATTGGTTAAACTTATTTAACATTGAAAAATATGAAACAGAACATAAGAAATTTCACTACACTATTTTTACAGATGGAAAATGTGGAGTGATTACAATGGATAAACCAAAAGCAAAAGAAGTGAAAACAAAAGAAATAAAAAATATTGATTACGAACAATATGTGGGGATAGACCCTGGATGCCGTGCGTTATTTACTTCTTGTAATGAAAATGACGAAATATTACAATGCAGTACAAAAGAATATAGACACAAAAGCAAAATGATTTATGCTTGTAAGAAACGAGAATCTTGGTATAAAGAATGGAAACATTATGCTTTATGGAAAAGTATTCCAAGTTTCAAAGTGAGCAATACAAAAAATATGTTAAGTTATTTTGAATATGTCTTACCAAATATAGATGTGTTTTTTCAGTTTCATTGTGATAAGAATTTTAGAGGATTAAACTTTACTTCTTATTGTAGAGGTAAAGCAACATTAGAAAAAATATGTAGAAACATTACAAAAGATAAAAAGACCTTAATAGGTTTTGGGGATTATTCGCAACAACACGGATTAGTTAAAAACCATCCAACAACACCAATTCTAAAATTAAAGAAAGAGTTAAAAAGGTTTTGTGATGTTGTAGATATAGATGAATGGGGAACAAGTAAAACCTGTCATAAATGTTTTGATAGAATAAGTCTTTACAGAAACAAAAAATTATGTAAAGGAAAAGCGAGAATGTCTCAATACCATAGCGTAATCCGTTGTAGTTCCAACGAGTGTAAATTATGTTGTATGGATAGAGACATTAATGCTTCTAAAAATATTTTACTTCTTTTACAATGTGAAAAACAAGGAAAAAGAAGACCAAAATGTTTTAGATAACAAAAAGAATAAATACCTACGATACTCCTTTTTGGAAGATAAGTATGGTAAGGTGTGAAATTCACCATTATACTTTTGTTTTTTAATTCGCTAAAATCGGCGTTTTAAATGTCCAAAGGTGTAATATTTGTGATATTAAAAAATTCCAAAATAATTAAAAAGTATTTTTGCAAATTAAAACTTTTATTTTCACCAGAATTTTTGCGATATTTATATTTTATTTTTAATCTAAGAAATTTATAATCTATTTATATCATATAAATATGAAAGTATTTTTATTTGGTGCAAATGGTATGCTAGGAAACTATGTAAAAAGCTATCTTACTCATAATAATATTCAAGTTGTGCCATTGACACGCAAAGATTTCAATTTAGATGAATTATCGGTTATATCTCTCAAAAAATTCTTGGAAGAAAAATGTTTTAGATTCGACGATGTCATAGTGAATTGTGCAGGAGTTATTCCACAAGCTTCCAAAGATCATGAATTATCAAAGCGAAATTACTATAAAATAAACTCTATTTTGCCAATTATTCTGAGTATGCTGACAACCCATATGATTCATATAACCACTGATTGTGTATTTTCAGGAAAAACAGGCGAATACAATGAATATTCCACTCATGACGAAATAAATGATTATGGAACATCCAAATCACTTGGGGAATTATGTGATGGAACAATCATACGCACATCCATAATTGGAGAAGAATTGGTGAATAAGAGGTCGCTATTGGAGTGGGTTATATCTAATGAAAATCGCACAATAAATGGATATTCCAATCATTATTGGAATGGCGTTACATGTTTGCAACTCGCAAAAATTATTCATAAAATAATAAGTGAGAATACTTACTGGAAAGGTGTGCGCCATATTTATAGCCCAACAACTGTGAGTAAATATGAATTATGTGCAATGATTAGTGATATTTATGAGCTAAATATTAAAGTGAATGAATACGAAACTGAAAAAGTGGATAAAAGTTTATCTACTGTTTATGAAATTCAAGAAATTATCCCAGAATTGAAGGAACAAATCAAAGAAATGCGAGATTTTTGTTTTTAACGACGGTTAGTCAGACCCATTCTAGAAGCTTCATAGTTGGTCAATGCACCAGCATCACGGGCTTGTATTTGGGCAGAACGCGATGGGTTTGCCAAATATCCGGATGAATTATAGGTGTGTCCACCAACAGAGTAAGCAGGTTTTGAGCCACCATAAGACCAGGTGGCTTTAGCAGATGGAGAAGACTTGGAGAAGTTGAGGGTAGCTGCGGGTTTAAGGCAGGAAGCTGATTTTTCAAAGCTCATTATATTTTTACTTAGAAAAAAAAATATAAAAATTTACGAAGCGATAATACCGGCGATATTTACTATTTTTTGAGCAACAGGGAGGGCTTTTTTAATAGCAGGTACAACTTTCTTCAAAAAATTGCCTTTTTCATCGACATTTGAATCACTAAATGATATCGGCTCTGAGTCCATATACTATAAAATATTTTTAATTTTCGAAAAAAACTGAAAAAAGTTTTCACTAAATTGGTAATTACAAAAAATGAATCATCAAGAAACTACAACTTTTTGGCAGGTATACTTAAATTTTAAGTATTTGTTTTTTTGCTATATATATAATTCTACATACCCTGAATTACTTGAAAAAAAATTTATCGAATACACAAATCAAATAGATAGAAAAAGGACTAATTATCTTGATAACTCATCCGGAATGTTGGTTGATGATGATGATATGGATGATATTATGAATTCAATTTATTTTGAAGATGCTGATTGCATGGAAGATGGAAATAATAAATATTTCACATTTGAATCGATTGGAAGAAGAATATATTTTATACTACATATTGGAGATAGAATTAGCCCAAAATGTGGATATATTGAAGATTACCCAGAAGAAGTGATACCATATTTTTTGCTCATTTTACAATTATTTTTTCCAAACCTAAAATTTACCCATAATCATGGCGAGGTTCAAATTTGGAATTTGGATGCTACCCACAATGATTTTATCCAGTATTTATTTCTTATTATCAGAAATTCCCGAAATCCTGAGTTTAATTTTGAACAATTTTCAAAAGAAGGCGGTGTTGAAGATCGGAAAGAAAACAAAGACAATGAATTTACTACTGATCTTAAAATACTTATTCGTAAGAATGCGAATAATTGTTGCGAGTCTTGTGGCATGCGACAACTAACTCCGAATTATTGTAAAAAATCTGGAGACCGGAAGTCATCAAAATATAACCCAAAAGACAAAAAACTATATGGAGAAATTGACCATATCAATGAACATCGATTCGGTGGTAGAAATAATCCAGAAAATGGTCAATTGTTGTGTCATATTTGTCATTCAAAAAAAACAAATATGTTTTCAAAGTCAAAAAAATCATTTGAAAAAATACAAGATAAATTTGAGACTATTTTTTCAAAATATTCAATCAAAAAAATATCTAAAAAGAAAACTTATTACTAGATACTTATTATAAATTTCTATTATAACATATAAAACATGGAGTTAGACGAATTTGGCAGATTAAGAACTTCAGATTGTTTTACTACATTTAACTATTATCCTTCTGCAATGTCTAGCAATACTACGCTTGATATAGATGTTTGGGTATCTGGGCAAACCGGTGGCGCACAATCCTACAATTCGCAAAATTACATAAATATGCCGTATAAATACGTTTGCTTACTTATATCAATGATGATTTCCGCTATCAGTTGTATCATATTTCCACTGGAGAAGAAGAGGGAATTTATGCAAATGGTATTTTGACGGAGAGCTATAATTTGGAGATGAATATAAAAATATTTTACTAATTTATACAATGGTTTTACTTATGAGAATCGGAGATATATGCAATATCCAAAATGGCGAGAGGAAAGATCGATATATGAATGTGGAAGGAAATTTTCCAGTATATGGTTCTGGAATGAGGCATTTATTTATGACGAATGAATTTAACCGAGAAGGTAAAACTTGCAAGGTAAATAAAATAAAAAGCAATCGACAAGTATTGAGAATGAATGAGAAATATTTTCTGAATAATAATGCATTTACAATAATTAGTAAAGATGAAACTACTATCACAAATGAATATTTATGGTATTATTTAGAAAATAATCAGCATTTGCTGCAATATACTGGTTTAGCTATTATGCGTCTTGATATGGAGCATTTCCTAAATATAGAAATTCCAGTTCCATGTTTATTTAGACAACTTGAAATATCTACAAATATTTTCGCAATATAAAAAGAACCTAACAATATCAGAAAATGTTCAGACTAATTTTAACCACACTTTACACATGGCGTGCCAAACAAACACCAATATATCTTGGACGCTGGAAACTTAAATATGAAGAACAGCAAATAAATCGCTGCGTTCTTTGGGCAAATGAGGATAATTGTGGATGTTGCCAAATTGATTTACCAAAATTTGATGAAAATATGGACGATGATTATTATTTGCCATATGTTATGTAAGCTTAAGGTGAATAAGCAAATTCCAGAAGTTTCTTTTTGGATGACTCTCCAAGTAATTTTTCAATTTGAAAGTCTCTCCAACTTAAGTAGTCATATTTACCATTTGCTCCAATTGGTAAGTATTGGAGCTTATAATATTTCCAATTTACTTCTTCTAATTTATCAATAAAATCAGATTTAACACCAGATGCTATAATGTCAGCTTTTGACATATACGCATATTTTATTTTGGGTTTCTTGTATTTTTTCAGCCATACCGCAAATATTTTCATTGCATCGCGCATTTCAGAGGTTTGGTGGGGATGAAATTTAGCGCGGTTAAACATTGTATTGACTACATTATATTGATATGTTGGACTACGATAACGGATAAGTTCAATTGTTTTAATTGCGGTTTTTTTATCTTTGAAACCAGTTCCTTTCATTGTTCGATTTGGGTGACGGTTAGAATATAGATCCATTTATGTGCGTTTATATATATTTTTAGAAATAAAAAAATAAAATCTAATATAAAATATGGGAAACACTGTTGCAAGTGGTAGTGGATATTCATATGAAGTCGGAAAAAATTGTGAAAAATTTACTGATTTTACATGTGATGTTGTTTTAACTTTTAAGAATCTTTTTATTTATAAAATTGTTTATAATAATTCAAAATATGGGAAGGCTTGTTTAGCTGGAACTCAGGATTTTAATGGAATTATTCTAGCTCAAAATAAAGACTTTAATTTCCAGTGGGAAATATTGCAAAATGAGGATACAAGTGAATTTTTTATTTTTGGCAATCACACAAAGAAATGTGAGAAGAATAGTTTAGCAATCTTTGAAATTATGCAAATTGAGCCAACAGTTCTTGCAGCAAATAAAGAAAAATTAACCGCAGTTGCGCGTAAATTCAAAAGTAGTTCAGAGTTGGGAGTTCAAATAAAGAAATTATTGAAATAATTTAGTGCGGATAAATTTTTATTATTTCAAGAATAATAAAATAATATCTTATTAAATATACTAGTGATATTCCTTCAGAGACGTATGTTGGAGGTGGCGATGCTTTAGTATTCAATAAAAAATGTAATAAAATAATCCCATTTACATCTTCTTATAAATGGACAAATGGTGGTGATGGTACTAACTATTATTTAGTTATTATAGATTATCAGAATTCAATTATAGGAAAACGTAAATTTAATGCAGTTTTTAATCGAAATATGTATAATCCATTTTCTATATGGGATGAAGTAGGATTTGATGGAACACTAAATTATAATACAGGCTACTATTATGATGAAGATATTTTTTTTGTAATTGTTACAATATATGGTAAATACAAAAGTTGTAATTATTCATCTGAAGAACTTGATTATTTAGTTCTCCCTCCAACTACTTCCGCCGCCGTTATAAATAATTTAAAAAATAAAAGTAGAAATTCTGAAGCGTTACATAAATTACTTGATGAAAAACCATCTCTTAAAAAGAGATATCTTGAAATTAAGGCTAAACTTGTTATATAAATTTTTATTATTATTTCAAGAATAATAAAAAATTATATTTGTATTCTATATGAGTGATACATATGTAGGAGAAGGTTCCGCATTATTTGTTCGCGACAAATGCAATAAAGTGCAAAATTTTAAATCATCTTATAAATGGACATATCCGGACCCTGGTGATTTTAATATTTTTTCAATTGTGAATTATGAAAACTCAATAATTGGTAAGAGGAATTTGTCAGCAGTTATAGATAATTTTATTGTTGAAACCGATTTATATGCTGAATTATCATCAGATGGTTCCCTTAATTTTAATGCACAGTATTATTATGATGAAGAATTAGATGTTTTTTTTATAACTGTTGTAATCACTGGTGTTCATAAAAAATGTAATTATTCATCTTATGAGTTGGACTATTTAGTATTAGAAGATGCATCTGCTTCTGTGCGTAATTCTCTAAAAAAGAAATCTGCTAGCACTGAACTATTCCATAAATTATTGAATACAAAGCCTCACTTAAAAAAACTGTATAATAAAATAAAAGCTAAATTGGGAAAATAAGATTTTATACAATTTTTTGTAATTGTATAAAAAAATTATTGTATTGTGCAGGGTTCACACCCTTCATTTTGTTTTTGTACTCCTTGTACTCCTTGTACTCCTGGTGAATTTCCTTGTACTCCTGGTAAATTTCCTTGTACTCCTGGTGAATTTCCTTTTACTCCTTGTTCTCCTTTTACTTTTGAT
>Ga0194129_10004135_pt1 | contig 19569 bp, 23 predicted proteins | sample TA2KigCa35mmetaG_FD_150862 | JGI IMG/M metagenome (GOLD analysis project Ga0194129, IMG submission 150862) | Freshwater microbial communities from Lake Tanganyika, Tanzania - TA2015038 Kigoma Deep Cast 35m | ecosystem: Environmental > Aquatic > Freshwater > Lake | place: Tanzania: Lake...
ATAAATGTAGCATTAGGGCTTGTTGTTCTATAATGACCTGCTACAAATATTATTAAACCCATAGACATGGCTGAACCATGACATATTGTATGGATTGGAGTCAATGAAGTATTAATTACATCTATTAAGGCAAGCCCACTATATATCTCTCCACCAGTTGAATTAATTACTATTTTTATTGGGTCTGTTGTTTGCTTTTTAATGTCCTCTTCATTTATTTCATATATATTATGAATAATATCGTTTACTATCTCAGTTTCTATATCACCGAGAGTCATGATTCGACTTAATGGATCTAATTTAGAGCGACGTTGACGAGGCATAAACTGAATTTCTTATAAATATTTTAAAATACTTCAAATTCAATTTCTATGTTAGAATAACCCCAAGTATCAGCATTACGAGAAAACATAATATGTCCATATTCTTCATATTTATCAAAATACTCAACCCATTCCCAAGCACTGTTGTAATATTGTTTTGAAGGTGATGAACCATCATTACCCATTCCTTTATGCGACATATGATATAAAGGAATATCATAAATTGGAACTAAATCAAAACCATACAATACTGCTTTTTTCTGGGCGTTTGTATCTACAAAACAAGCATATAACATTGGTTCTTCATATCCTCTTATTTTATACCAAATATTTTTAGTTGCTAATTGAAAATCACCACAGCAATTAAAAATACTATATTTATCATTTGGTGTTACCTGAGTTGGGAAATATCTAGGTTCTGTTGTTTGGTCTAATTCTTTTCTATATTCATCTAATCTATTTAAATTAGTAATTATATTATCATATTCAATATCTCTTCGACTAAATGTATAAAGTGAATGTTTATTAGCTTGAGCAATAAATTTATTTAAGGTTTCTTTAGTTGGTGGTATAATATCTGTAGTTGATAGTACAATCCATTCAGCATCTGTTCTTCTTAATCCTAAATTAAATGATAAAACAGTATTGCATATTTGTGCTTTTTCATCATTATTAGACATCATTAAAGCATATTCAGGGGGAATAATAAAATGTTTTAATCGACCTGTTTTTGGAATTATATTTAATACATCATATAAAAAACTATGAGTAGGTGAATTCCAATCTACATAAATTACCTCATCAAATGTTTCTAACATTGTAGTTAGATGAATAGCAAATCGTTCTTTTTCTTTATATCCATCATTTCTACCAAATACTACAACTGCTGTTTTGCCTAATACTGTAATTGGTAAATTATATTTAGATATTTCATCTTTATAAAAGCAGAAGAAATTGCCATTATCAACTATTTTATAGATATAATATTCAAATTCCTCTAATGTTAAAGGACCAGTACAATCTGTTTTATTATCTAAAGGAGAAACATCATATATTTCATAATCAAATGACTTAAGCACATTCCAAAAATCTAATATTTCTTCTTGAGTTAAACTCCTAAAAGCCTCAACCATCAATACTGGTTTGTTTTTCTTAATAAGTGGTGATAATGTTTTAAGTACTTCTTTATCAAAGCCTTCAGTATCAATTTTAATAAATTTTATTTTATCAAGCTCATTATAATAATTTTCATTTAAAAAATCTAACACATTAACACCTTCTACTTCAAGTTGATAACTATGAAATTGTTTAATTTGATTTCCTAATTTTAGTGAATCAAAAAATCCACCGTTCATTCCTGTACCATATTTTACTGGATCTGAGTAATTAAATATGAATTTGCCCTTTTCCTTAGTGCAAGCATAATTATAAGGAATAATATTAAATAAAGGATTGTTTTCTGCTTTAAATTTTAAACTTTCAAATGTTTTTGGATTAGGTTCAAAAGCAAGTACCTTACCTTTTTCTCCAACACAACTACCAAATACTAAACTAAATCCACCAACGTGAGCTCCTATATCTAGCACAATAGACCCTTCAGGGATGATTTCTGAAAATTTGTCATGCCTAAATTCAAAGGCATTCATATCCATTTTATCGTTAGATATTACATTCATATTGTTGATACTCCGGGTTTTTGAACTACTACTGTTGCACATTGTTGTGCAAATAAAATTGATTTTTCAATATCTTTAGTTAATACATATTCAGCTACTAATCCTGAAAGGAAAGTATCACCTGCACCTGATACATCTCTAATTTGTACTTTTTCAACTGGATATAATTTACCTTTATGTTGGCAACCTTTACTTGATAAAGTAATAATCATTTTATCTTCAATATCTAACTCATGAATAGTATATTCAGTACGTTGATATTCTATGTGATTAATTTTAATAAATGAAGCATTTACACACCATTTACCTAATATTTTTTTAGTATCAATAAAGACATTTTTATTATTTTTACAAATAAACTGGATGTCTTCTTCCTCTAGGAAACCCTTATCATAATCACTTATAATAATAGCGTCTATTGTTATACCTTCATGTTTATTATTAGTAATAAATTCTAACTTATTTTTATTTATTCTTTCTACTTTATCATTTGCATCAATACGTAACAATATCTGTCCTGATCTGTCATCAACATAACGTGTTTTTATAGGTATTGGTTCTATATTACTTATAAAATAAGTATTAATACCTAATGCTTGTAGATTAGCTACTACATTACCTGCCATTCCAGGATTTATTAATTTAGATATTGGATTAAATACAGGTACTGGGGCTTCAGGGGCTAATCTAACAACCATACCATACATAAATTCATCTATACCATTATCACCAATTACTAATATATTAAAATTATTAAAATTTTTCTTTTTTAAATCCATTAATATAAATTTTTATCTTTCTCAAATGAATTAGATTAAAATATTTTAATTTGGGGAAATATTATAATTTAATTTTTCCAATTAATATATCTTTAAACATAATCCAATCTGCTTTTTTAGCCCACCATGGGTTTTTAAAAGCAGCAGGTTTATTTTTTTCTAACCAAAAATGTCCTGTCCAAGCAAAAGGATAAACTATAAATGGAATAATACTATATAAAAATAAAAAGAAAATAGAAAATTTTATTATTAAATAAGTAATAAAAATAAAAGTAGCTATTGTTGTTAATTGCCCTAAAACATGAAGTCTTCTATTCCATTTATTTTGATGTAATGTTAGATAATATTTATAATATTCTTTAAAGGTCATTATATATTATTTAATATGTTAATTAATGTGTTTATTTTTTCTTGTTCTAAAGTAGGATAATTACCAATATACCAACTAAAGTGATGTACGTGATCTACATTTTTAAATTCATTATAGTTAAATTGACCTTTAAAGAATGGTTGTCTAATTTGGCTTCCACCACCTGACAGTCCTCTTCTAAATTCAATACCATTTTCACTAAGTGTCTTTTCTACTTTATCTCTTAATTTAAATGAAGATTCTTTCAATATTACAATAAAAGCATAGTTACACTGTCCTTCAATCTCTAAATCAGTAATGTATTTATTTGAATCTAAACGCTTAATAAAATAATTAAAATTATTTATTCTATTAATATTATTAGCATCTAATCTTTTAAGTTGAGATAATCCAATAACAGCATTTAATTCAGTACTTCTAAAATTATGGGAAGGTCTAATAAATATAAAATCTTTATTTAGATCAGGATTTTCATCTATAATTTGCTGTTTAAAATTATTATTAGTCATTTCTCTCATCATACCATGAGAGCGAAGTGCTCTACATACTTGATAAAAATGTTCATCATTAGTACAGATCATCCCACCTTCAATTGTTGACATATGATGAGCAAAGTAAAAACTAAAGTTAGAAGCAAATCCAATTGAACCTGCTTTTTGTCCTTTAAATGTTGTACCATGTGATTCACAAACGTCTTCAATCAATAATATATTCTTTTCCTTACACAATTCAATTAATTCATCAGTTAAAGCATTAACACCTAACACATGAGTAAGGAATATTGCTTTAGTTTGGGGTGTAATTGCTACTTTTAATTTATCAATATCAAACGATAAATTTCTTAAATTAATATCTACAAATACAGGTTTAAAACCAGCAAATAATACTGATGCTACATCTGAAATCCAGGTTAGTGGTGGAACTATAATTTCACCTTTACCATAGATATAGTTTAAAGCTAACATTGTTAATTCATTAGCTGATGCTCCTGAATTAAGCATTAGGTTGTATTTTGTACCTAACCATTGTCCCCAGGCATTTTCAAATTCAACTACTTTAGGTCCATTAGTTAATTTTGGAATAGAGTCTTGATTTAAAAAGTTAATAAGTGTGTTAATATCTTCTTTATCAATATTATCACTCATTAGAGGTAAATAAAAATTACTCATTTATATGTTATTTTAATTTTTTAAAAATACTATTTTATTTTTTTATATAATATAAATAAAGTATTTTATTATAGTATTAATTTATAATTAATTGTTTTGTAATCAAATTCTTCATCTGAAAGATAAATAGCTTTTTTTAAAAAACTAAGTAATTTTTTTGGTTCAATATGGTTTTCATTTTCATCATACATTAATTTATTATGTACTAATAAACCTCTATGTGCTTCATATCCAAAGCCACTTGCCTTAGCTTCATCATTTAATAAGCGTTCTTTAGCTGGTATTTTAGATTTGAATAGATGTTTCCATGCTAGATCAGCATTATATTGAATTTCATTTATAAACCCAACACTATGCCCATCAGCAAATCCAATATGTCCTAATATAATATTTTTATTATGTATAACACATTTTTTATTTAAGGCTGCTGTTATATAGCTATAAGTTGATTCAGTACAGTGAGAGGCAAATATATCTGGGATTATTTTATTGTTAAATGTTTGATAAATTATTTTATCAAATAATACAACATGCATGTTAGCTGCTTTTCCAATGTTGATATAAAAATGATTTGTTTTTAACACCTTATTTAATTCACTCCAAATATCAGCATACCATCCATCTAAACCATGATCATTATCTACTAAAGCATAGGTCATAGCACTATTACTATTTTGATGTAGATAGGCTAGTTTTTCAATTACTTTAGTATCATTCCCAAATTTAACATCTGATGCTACATAAAGATAGCTATTAAATTCACCTAATTGCTTAGTACATACTTGTGCTGTATGATTAAATGTTATATTAACAGGTAATTTATCTTCAATCCAATTAAAAAATATATTATTATATTTACTTTTAAGTTTTTCTAATTCAATTTTACTTTTATCAGATACAATACACCCTGAAACGGCAACAATGAAATCTGAATATTTTTGATTTAAAATATCTTGGAGATAATTTAACCACATCTCTAAGTTATTAAATTTAATACCACAAATGTTATATATTACTAATATTCTCATTATAGGTTTATAAATTATTTAATTTTATTTATTAATCACCTAAAATTTTACGTTTCAGTTTAATTTTAGCCATTTCTTTAATATTATCTGCTGCTTCTTTTCCAAATAATCTTTCAATACGATCTAAAAATTTAGGATTAGTATGATATACAGTATATGCTTCATCTCTAAATTTAAGGATTTCAGCAGGAGATAAAGTATCAGTAGGCATTGGTTGAGTATCATAAGCGTGAAATGAAAATCCTGTATATGAATCTGGCATTTTATAATTATTAAGAATAGATGTTTTATAAAGTTGACTTCCAGGTAAAGCCATAGCAGCATATGTATTCCATCCTGCTGTACATAGTTCTAGAGATAAATCAAGTGTTTTTTGCATTGATTCTTTTGTATCTCCAGGTAAACCTACAATATAATTAGCCATTATTTCTATTCCGGCATCATGAACATGTTGTATTACACGAGATATGTCTACATCTTGAAACTTACCTTTAGATACTTCTAATCGAACATTTCTATCAGCACTTTCGATTCCTAAACATAACCATTTGATACCAGCTTCATGTACTAATTTTAAACGTTCAGGATCAGTTACAGTGTCTACTCTTGAATAAGCCCACATTCTTATTTTGTTACCATATCCTCTTTCTTTTAACATTTCACAAAGAGGAACATAGTATTTTTTATTAAGTAAAAACATTTCATCTGTAATACGAATTGTTTCTACTCCCATTTCAACTAGCTTATCAAATTCTTTAATAATAAATTCAGGTGACCAAAATCTCATCTTACTGTAATTTCCTGCTACTCCAATTTCATCATTATCATCTCTATTTAAAATATTAATCATGCAAAAAGTACATCCAAATTGACAACCAAGTGAAGTTTGTAACGCAGCATATGGTGTACGTTTATTTAAATCATACTCAGCATGCCACATAGGAGCGCGATACAAATCAAATGGTTTTTCTTTCATTGGAAGTAAATCCCAGGCATATCCTGGAAGATCAATATCCATTCTTTCGTTTGGTACTATTTTTTCAGGGGTATTAAACACTATTTTTCCATTTTTTCTCCAAGCAATACCTCTAATATCATCTAAATTAGATAAATCAATTATTTCTTGAGATAATATATTTCTTAATGAATATACACCTTCATTCATAAAAACAATATCAATTGAAGGTTCATCTAATAATGTTTTTTTAGGTAATGCTTGAACATATGATCCAATATATCCTATAGGAGTATTAATTCCTGCTTCTTTAATAGCATTAGATAATTTAACAGCACCACTCATACTTACTGTACCTGCATTTACGTTTTGTCCATAAACAACAAAACAAATAAATTTTGCATTATGTTCTTTAATACGCTCAATTGCTTTACTAATAGGAATACGTTCAGCATTAATATCTAAAATAGCTACTTTATGACCAATAGATCTACAAGATTGTGCTAATAATAATGCCCAAGTAGGTGGTTCTATTGTAGCATAATCTTTAGCTAAATCTTGATAAATTTCAGTAGCATTACCTGGGGTAATAAATAATACATCTAAATTATACATCTCTTTCTGACAATATAGGGTTAGTAATAGGCCAATGAATATTATATTCTGAGGAGTTCCATTTTAAAGTAAACTGATCCTGAACATCAGGATATTCCCCCGGATATGCCCATTTATAGTTTACAACTGCTAAGTCACTTAAAATTAAAAAACTACTTGCAAACCCAGGAGGAATTAAAAGCATTTTTTTATTAGCAGCAGATAGTATTTCCCAATCCCATTGTTTATAAGTTGGTGAATCTGGTCTATTATCTACAACTACATAGTATATCTCTCCATAGACACAAATCATATACTTATATGATTTAGAATCACCATGAAGACCTCTTAATACATTTTTTCTAGATACTGAGGTTTTATCATGTACAAATTTTAAATCAATACCAAATATTTCTTTAAATTTATCTTCTTTCCAAGTAGTATATAATTCTCCTCTAAAATCTTGGTATGAAGAGGGATTATGAGTTTTTATGTCTTTAAATATTCCTTTTTTCATTTTATAAAATTTTTAATTTTATCGGTAATATCGTTTACAGATAATCCATTTGTATTAATTAGATGATCTCTAGTTCCATTTTCAAAAATATAACGTTCAGGTAAACCTAAACGAAGTACTTTTACTTCCATTCCTGAATCACAAATTAATTCACATACTGCTGATCCAAATCCACCACTTAATGTTTGTTCTTCAATAGTAACAATATGAGTATATTCTGAAAGAGTATTTTTGAAATAATTATTGTCTAATGGTTTAATTTTCCATAAATCATATAAAGATATTTGGTATTGAGGGATCAAATTTAACCAGGTATTAAATGCTCTTCCTAACATATATCCACTACTTAACATAGCAATACGAGGTTGATTTGATTTTTCTTCAACTAACCCTCCTTTAATTAAAGTAATAGATGAATTAATATTAAAATTAAATTGTTCCATTTCTTTAGCATGGCTTCTTTCTAAACGGATATATCTTAATTTAGGAACTTCATAAGTTAATTTTACTAATTCTTCAACTGCTTGAGTATTTGATGGAGAACAAATCTCAATATTGTTAATAGATCTCATATAAGCAATATCTTCATTTGGTTCATGAGCAGGACCAGCAGGAGCATATCCTAAAGCTACTCCATTACCTAAAATAGTAATGGGATTATTAGCCATAGAACAAGAATACCTAATCTGTTCAAAACACCTTGCAACCCAAGAAGCCATAAAATAAACATATACTTTTTTTCCTGCTCTAGATAAACCAGCAGCTACGTTAATAGCATTTTGTTCTGATATACCTGCTGCTATAAATTGATCTGGAAGTTCTTCTCTCCATTGGTCAAGAGAAGGGGCTCCCATATCTACTGATATGATTATAATATTTTTATCTTGTTTAGCTAATTCAAATAATTTGCTTATAAATGTATCTCTTTGTACTTTCATGATAATTCATTTAATCCGATAATAATTGATTTTTCATCTTTAGGAATAATAGTGTGATATTCGTATTTTCCTTCCATATAACTAACACCTTTACCTTTAATAGTATTAGCTATTATTGCAATTGGTTTATCACTTGTTTTATTAAATATTTCTCTTAAAGCATTAAAATCATGTCCATCAACAATAAGAGTATTAAAACCAAAAGAAGTAAATTTATCAGCTAACGGTTCTAATTTAAGTAATTTTTCTGTAGCCCCCAAAATCCCTAGTTGATTTCTATCTATAATTAATTTAATATTTGTTAATTTATGATGAGTAATAAACATCATAGTTTCCCAAACAGCACCTTCATATAATTCAGCATCACCTAAAATAACATATATGTTTTGATCATGATTTCCTAAAGCTAAACCAGCAGCATATCCAATACCATTACCTAAAGAACCTCCAACAAAATAACATCCTGGAATAGATTGGTCTGAGTGGAGTCTTAGAATTCCCTCGGGGGTGCAATATTTTTCTAGTTCGTCTTTATTATAATATCCTAAATCAGCTAAAATAGGATAAATAACAGGAGATCCATGAGCTTTACTAAAAATTAAAATATCTTTTTTATGATCAAAGGGTGTTTGATCATCATAATAAAGAGACACAGCTATGTCTACGGCACATAAACAACTAGCTAAATGACCATTACCCGTTTTAGTTTTAAATTGAAAAATATCTTTTCGAATTGATTTGGCAAGTTTTTCTAATTGCAAATTATCCATTTTATTTTATTTTTATAAATTAGTAAAGTCTTTATCTTTATATTTTTTGATTAGTTGATATCCTTTAATTAATTCTTGAATACCATCTTCTAATGTAAAGATAGGTAACCACCCTTGAGATTCCAATTTATTATTTGAAACCATATAGTTTCTCTGGTCGAAATCCTGTTTAAAATTATTTTGAACAATAACTAGTTCTGGTATGTATTGTTTAATTTTTTCTGCTAGTTCTAGTTTGGTACAATTAGCAGATGATAACCCAACATTAAAAGCATTATTATTACATTTATTATAATTTTCAATCATAAATAGAAATGTATTAGCAACATCTCTAATATGAATATAATTACGAATAAAATGAGATTCAAATAACACTAAATATTCATCAGTTAAAGCTTTATAAACAAAATCATTAACTAATAAATCCATTCTCATTCTATAAGACATTCCAAACACAGTTGCTAATCTTAAGGCAATCCCATTACCTGAATCTAATACTGCTTTTTCAGCATCACATTTAGTTTCAGCATATAATGAAAGTGGTTTAAATGGAGATTCTTCAGTAATAATTTCAGTTGATGAACCATATTGAGAATTAGTGTTTGGGATCATTACCATTTGATTCTTAGTTACCCATTTAACAATATCTCTTACTTGATGGTAATTAACTCTAACTGTTAACTCGGGTTGTGCTTTACAAGCAGGCATACCTACAATAGCAGCTAAGGGAATAATAACATCATGGGACTCAACTAATGGTTTCAATGTTGATTCATTAGTTACATCACCTAAAACAAAATTAAAATTTGGATGATATGCAAACGGAGCAACCGATGCTTGTTTGTAAATTAAATTATCTAGTACTGTTACACGATAACCTTTATTTAGTAATATTTCTGTTAAAACAGAACCTAAATAACCAGCTCCACCAGTAATCAAAACGCTTATCATAATCTATTATTTTATATAAATATATAAATATCTATTAGAGATTATTAATTTCTATTATTTCTTTAAAAAATGCTTCTAATTTATCTTTAACTCTATGGTATTTAACTACTTCACAGTTGTACTCTATATATGGTAAACGTTCATAATATGTTTCAGGTGTTAATATATTAATTATAGCTATTAATTCATTACTCATACTAAATCTAATGATACCTCTTTCATCATATCCTAAATTACCTAAATTAGGGCAACCCCAATATATTGGAAGTGTTTTAGTAGCGAAGGCATCTGTTATTTTTTCAGTATACCAATTATTATAGTTAACGTTTTCAACACTAACATGAAACATAGTATCAATATAACATACTTTTTTAGAATGCCATATATTATCAGGACGACCTACACCCCCCTTTTTAAAATCATCTTGATTAAAATCATCTAGTGTATAAAACCATTTTTTAGGAATGGTAACTTGATCTCCTAATTTATATATTTCTTGTCTAAATTTATGTCCTTGAGATAATGCTTTAGCTCCACTTAAATAACTAACATAAAATGATTTTTCTGGGTATTGTGTGTTAAAGTCTTCAAGATAATTATTTTCAGCCATTCCACATCCACCTTCTCCAATATGATGAAATAATATAGTGTTTGGAAGTATGTTTAATAATTCTTCATTCCACGTTAATATACCTGTAAATAAATGGGCATTTTGTTTAACCCAACTATGCATTCCAAAGAATTCATCTGGTTCATGGAGCATAATAAAGTTATAAGGATTAATATTAAGTTGATCTATGTTTTGAGGAGGATAATCATAAAAGAATGTTATGGGCTTGTCTAATGCCTTTAATCCATCATAAACAGGACTATTTTCAGGCCTAAAATTAGAAAATATTTTCATTAGATAATCTTTTTATCAATTAGTTGTTGAATCCCTTTATTAACATACTGGTTGAATTTTGCCTCAAATATAGCACGTTGATTAGGAACTATCTTAGTTACAATCATATCTTTATAAACACTAGTCCAATTTCGTTGTTTAAGTGGTCCTACAGGATACTCAAATATAAGTTCACCCTCTAAAACATATTGTTGAAAATCAGCACCTTTACTTTTAGCATATTCTGAAATTACCATCCCATAAGTATCTCCGGGACCATAACCATGCCAATCATCATGTACTGGAATCATTTCTTCATAAAATGCTTTATTATATAAATCAAACCAATTACACCATTTACTTACTGGGATTGATTTAAGTTGTCTTTCAATTGATGTATTTTTAGTATTCCATCTAATATCAAATAAATCTATTTTATCCCATTGATCATAAGGTACATTTAAAAATCTATCCGCTACTAATACATCCCAAGTCCAATCCCACATTTTATATAACTGAGGTGTAATTATAAAGTATTTATTAGGTACTACTTTAGCAGCTTCAATTAATGAAGCAAGTAAAGTTTCACTAAAATACATATCAGGGCAAAGTTCAATGTAATAATCTACTTCAGGATCGTAAGCCATTCTTTGTTTATCTAATATACCCCATAATTCATCTCCTTCATATATAAATGGAGTATGCTCATAATTACAAAGTAAATTAGCTAAATCATTATATTTTTTAATAAAGAATTCTTTTGGTAATCTGCTATTATCCCAATCAATTAAATAACTAGATAAATTAAGAAAGGAATCAATTTTAACTTTATCATCTTTTTGAAGATAATATTTTGATTTTTTAAATTGAGTAAATGACATTAATGCATAATCAATTTCCCAAGGCATTAAATGATATGTTATCTTTGTAATCATTACACTTTAAGAATTTCTACTATAGTTTTTGCTTCTATTTTTTCTCCTTCTATTGTAAATACTCTTTTTAAACCATTATATAAAATATATTCTTTAATAGAATCTATAACTTTATCTAAAGTAATTACTTCAGTTACTCCATATGGTTTTAATTCTCCTGATTTTAATTTAGGTAATATTCCTTTTCCTATAAAAACAGGAAATTTCAGTATAACACAGGATTTATGATTTAATAAAAGATAAGCCTCTGCTAATTCTTTATAATAAGTATAAATTGTAGGTCTATTTGAATTAGTTGAAATAAATATTATTTTAGTATCAGGATTATTTTTTGAAAATTCAACTAACTTTAAATATTCATTTTTTTGAATTAATTCTTCTTCTCCTAGTTTAAAGTCATATAGATGAGGAACTTTCCAAGTATGATAAATAGTAACATCTTCCATTATTTCAAACTGAATTAATGATTGGAGTTTATCTCCTAATTGTCCTCTTCCATTAATTAATTTTACCATATAAATTTATTCTTATAATAATGAACAATGTAAGGCAATTCTTTATCAAATTCCATTCTTGGTGACCAACCTAATGCTCTTAGTTTAGAATCATCTAAAGCATATCTAATATCCTGACCTGCTCTAGAATATGACCAATCAATATATTTATCTACTTCAGTATCTCCATTATATTCCTTAATTAACTTTTTAACAGTATCAATATTTAATTGTTCAAATCCACCTGCTATATTATATATTTCATTTTGTACTCCTGCCTCAATAATTTTAATAATTGCCTCAGCAGTATCATCAGCATGAAGCCAGTTTCTAATTGGTGTGCCTTGATTATGAAGTGGTATTTTCCTTCCTAGTATCATGTATTTACATGCTTTAGGAATTAATTTTTCAACATATTGTCCTATACCATAGTTATTAGTTGGTCTAACAATAACGTAAGGCAAATTATATGTTCTACCCCAAGCTAAAACTAACATATCAGCAGCTGCTTTAGTTGCTGAGTATGGGTTAGACGGTTTAAGTAGGTCTGTTTCAATATGAGTACCTTCATCTATATCACCGTATACTTCATCAGTACTAAAATGTAATAGTGTAGGTGTTTTAGCTGTTTCTTGTCTATAGTTTCTAAGTAATTCAAGTAAATGATGAACACCATCTATATTTGAGCTAATAAAATCATCACTATTAGCAATTGAATTACCAACATGGGTTTCAGCAGCTGTATTTATAATATAATCACAATCATAAATAAATTTTAAATCATTTATATCAGATTGAATAAATGAAAAATTTTTGTAATTATCAAATTCAGTTAATAAGTTTGCATTTGCAGCATATGTAATTTTATCTACACCTTTAACATACCATCCTTTTTGAAGACAGGCTCTAGTAACATATGATCCTATAAATCCTAAACAGCCTGTAATATATACTATTTTCATCTTTTAAAATTTAGGGTTTAATTTATATTGTTCAAAACTTTGAGCATTTTTATCCTTTTCAGATAATATAACTTCCTTTATAGATATTCCCCATTCTATATTTAAAGTAGAATCAAAGGGATAAATTGATCCTTCACTTATTCCATTATGTTTTGTAGAACATTTATAACATAAATGTGTATTATCTTCTAATGATAAAAAACCATGTCCAAATCCTTCTGGAACCCATATTTGGATAAAATTATCTTCTGATAAAATAAAGCTTTCTGATTTACCATATGTAGATGAATTTGGTCTTAGATCAACTATTACATCTAATCCAGATCCTTTAACTACACGGCATAGTTTTCCCATTGGTTTATCCCATTGATAATGAATTCCTCTTATAACATTTTTTTGAGATTTAGAATGATTATCTTGGTAAAATACAACATCTAACTCTTTTTGCATATCTAAATTAAAACATTCAAGAAAAAATCCCCTACTGTCTTTATATACATTAGGAGTAAAGATTCTTACTTCAGAGAATATATTTGAATATGAAATAGTCATATTTTATTTTTGTGAATCACCTTTCCAAACACGATATGAATCGGAATCAAAGTGAGTAGTTGATACCTCGAAGATAGTACCTTCTGTTTTAGCTTCCAACTGATGAGGTTGACCTGGTCTTTGTCTTACAACATCACCTGGTTTAAGATGTTCCTCATGTGTTTCAGCTGTTTCAGTATCAATCCATCTATAGATAAATTCACCTTTATCTACATACCATGTTTCGTCTTTAATCATGTGGTAATGCATACTGAATTTACAGCCTGCTTTAAATATTAATAGTTTACCACAGTATTTATCATTATTTTCAATAATTAATTCTTCGCCCCATCCTTTAGGTACTTTACACCCCTCACAAACTATTGGTTTTTCCATAATTTAAAATTTTTGTTGTTGATTTATCAGATATTTTTTCAAAGAATTTAATCTCAGGAATATATTTAACACCAATTATGTCATGATAATTATAATCATCTCCTATAACCATCATATCAGGGCCATATATTCTAATTTGTTCAATTAGTTCATCATTTGAATTAAATGTAACAACATCAGTTATATACTTAATACCATATAAAAATTCTACTCTATCTTCTAGAGTATTATATGGACGATTAGCTCCTTTTTTCTCTTTAATACGTTCATCAGTATCCACTCCAACTCGAACTACTCCAAATAGTGAAGCATATTCTAGTAATCTGAGATGTCCTATATGAAGGATATCAAATGAACCGTTTACCCATACTTTCTTTACCATGATATATCCCAGTCTTTAAATTCAGCAGCTAAACAATCGATTTTATAATCTTTACGGCCACCCATTATTTCTTGAATTTTGTTTTTAGCTACATTACGAATACCATTTAAACCGTGAGTTAACTCTAGGTTATTATTATCTTTAATACCTTTACGATAATTAGATTCATTATGCCAAATATGTAGATTCATTTGTGAAAGTACTATAATTGCTCTAATTGTATCAGCTGTAATTGGTTTTTTATTTTCTTCTAAATACAATTGAATATCATGAACTATGTTAGTAATTTCTTGAGCATATTCAGTTTTATGTTCTGGAATGAATACTTCTTTAAGCTGAACAATACTTAAACGATCAATTAATTCACTTAATGTTGGAAGATACTTTCTCATAATGTATTATAAAATTCGTTTTGTTTTTCTTGTCTTTTGATATCTTTAGGATGAAATAAGCAATATTCCTCTGATTGAGGTAAAAAGGTATATTCACTAAATCCATCTAAACGCTCATGCACTTTATTTATCCATTGTATTTTAGAATTATTTTTCCAAATACGCCATTGGTAATCAGGAAAATTAACCCATCCTTTATCATTTACATTCCACCCCCATTGTTTAATATGTTGTTCTGTTAACCCAACTACTGTATTAATTCTAGGAACTACAAATGCATCTACAGTATAGTTGTAATCTAATATTTCTGAAAGATTTTCTAGTAAATATGGATGTGGATATTCATCAGCATCAATCTGAAATATAAATTCTCTAGTACAATGTTTGTTTAGGTTATTTTTGAATGCTGCAAAATCATTATTTAATCCAAAGTATATTCTATGATACTCATATGAAGCTCCTATATTATATTTTTCAGCTACTTTTTTTACTTCAAGTGTAGCATTGTTATCTAATTGAAGGACTATTTCATCTTCAGGACGAATGTTACTATGCAACATATCTAACAAACGTTCTAACTCTTGATGTTCATTCCAAGCAGTAATAGCATAACTAATTCTTAACATAACGTTATTTTTGTTTTTCAAAGAAACCTATATAATCAAGTGCTTCCATAAAATCTTTTTCGTCAAAATGTTTTACAGTTGACATATCTGCCTTTCCTTCTTTAGATAATACACCTGCCCATTTCCAATCTTCTATTGATTTACCATCAACAAATACCATTGATTTATCTTCTAATATTACTGTAGATGGATACCAATAACAATCATTTTCGTCTTTAAATTTTAAATCAATATAAAGTTGGGGCATTATTTCTTCTATAGTTTTTAAATTATCTTCTGTTGTAGTACTATTAGCTGTAAATCCACATCCAAAACAACTCCAAACAGTAAATACCTCATTTGATGCTTCATGACAAGCATTACCTCCACATCTAGGACATGTAATAAGATTCTCTTTCATTATGTTGGTTTTTTAAGTAATTCAATTTTCTTTAGTGTTGGAAGTTTTAATTGAACGGGTTTTGGTATTTTAGAATCTAATAGTTTAATTAATTGTTTACTCATTTCCTCTAGACTAAATTCAGTACGTGATTTATATGATTGACGCTTAGCATTATCAATATATTTTTTATAATTTTTATAAACATCCTCAAGTATATTAGCAGCTTTATTATAATCAACTGTAAACCAACCTGATTCAGGTATAAGCATATCTTGTACTACTGCTGAAGAGTGAATCTGAGTAATTTGACCGGGTAGTAGAATAGACATTTCAGCATTAAGAAAATCAATGTGACCACTATAATTAGGAGCAATTACTGGTTTTTGGCTTACTGATGCTTCAATTAATGGGCGACCATATCCTTCACCTTTAGTAAATGTAACGTGTGCTTTTACTTTAGAATGATTATATAATTCATTTACCTCTTTATCACTTAATTCACCGTGTAATAAATAAATACTTGGTAAATCACCCTCTACTGATTCTTCAATTGCTCTAATTTTATCTAAAATAGAGTCTCTATCTATAATAGAGTAATTACCAGCAGATGTTTTTAAAATTAAGCCAGGACGCTGTTTTTTATTCTTAAATGTTTCAAGGAATGTTTTAATTAACATACCTACATCTTTTCTATCTTGTCCTACTTCACCTTGTAACCAATGACCTACAAATAAAAAGTTAAACTCTTCATCTATTATATCATTTAATGTTTCGGCTACTTCACCTTCAACACTATCTAATTTTTTATAGATTTCCGTATTTAAACCTTCAAATAATACCTCAATTGGTTTTTCAGTTATAAGTTTTCTTATTACTTGCCCTGTTTGATTATTTTTTTCTTCAAATGAGCTATTTTTAAATACCTTTTTAGCATGTTCAGATGATACTAAAGTAATATCCATTCTATTAATACCATCAATCCATTGTGGAGCACATAAAGTAGTTTCAATACCAGCTGTTATACCAATATTAAATTTTCCTACTGATTGAAACTCATTTGGTACTGTAATTTGGATCCAACAATCAGGTTGATGAGGTAATTGGGGTTGATTCCAAATACAATCAATTATTAATTTATGGTCTGGATTACTTTGTTGTAAAAATCCAAATGGTGTAGCTCCCCAACGTTGAGAAAGGATTTTAACATTATATTTATCTGATTTAATAATAGCTAAAGCAATATCTCTTGAACGAGCACCATAGCCAGAATGTGTGTCAATTGGGCAACTTATAAAAACTAGTGGTTTCATATTATTGTGCAATAACGTGTTTTACAAAATGTTTAGGATGTTCAAGTGGTTCTACTTTTATTAGTTCAAAAGCATATCTTGGTTGCCACTTTTTAAATGTTGTATCAATAGCATCAATTACATTCTCAGCCATTTTTCTTGCTGTCATCATAGATTCATCTGATGTAACCCACTCATGAGCATGTTTACAAATCATTTCATATAAATCAGGGCGATCCATTTTTAATCGGTAAACTTTCATAATTTGCTCAGCTATATCATGTGGTTCAGCTCTATCATCAAAGATATAAGGGGTAGGTACTGATCCAACTAAACTGCGGTTTGAAGGGAATACTGGAAAGGCCCAGTCACCATGATTTTTATATTTACCTCTATGGTTAGATCCAAATTCAGGTGTAAATTTAATCCATTCATGATTTTTATCTTCAAAACGCATTTGATCTTGCATACCACCTGTTACTGTAGCAATAATTGGTTTTCCACAAATCATACCTTCAGTAAGTGATAATCCCCATCCTTCATTCGAACTTATAAGGGCTACTACATCAACTGAATTGTAAAGTAAATTCATAATGTTTGATGGATTTTTAGCTGTTGAGAATAAAACATTATATTGAGGATTTCTCCCAAATAACATATCTTTTACAGCTGGAAGATCAGTTCCATTTTCATCTACTGGTTGGGTATGAAGTGTAAATATACATTTTTTAGCTTCCTCTAGTGATAGTTGGTCAATGAATATCTTCCAAGCTAGCATTAAATCAGGAACTGATTTACGGCGAATGTTTCTAGCATTATAAAGTAAATTAAAATCATATTCTTTACCTTGATAAAGTGCTTTTTTATATTCTTGTAATGCTAAATATTCAGGATGTTCAGTTGTAATAGGGAAGAAAAATTTCTCATTAATACCATGTGGAACATATTTAATAACTTTTTCAGCTGCTACTTCTGGTCCTAATACGCAATGATTAATATTTTCTGTTTGTTTTGAAATTGCCATTAAACAATCACATGATTCATAAAATGACTTATTATACATTGGATAAGGCAAATCATCCCAAATATTTAAATAGATAATAGGAATTTGCTTTCTAATCTCATGTTCCATCTGAAATAACCAAACCCAATACCTTGGGTCAGTAAACATCATGATAGCATCTGGTTTTTCAATTTGAAGAAATTGCTTAATAAGTTCTGGCGTTCCATATCCATCTACAGGATAAAGAAATACATTTGCATCAGTAATACCAGCGTTTTTATTTGTATCTTCATTAAGATCAAAATGTTTACCTTTATCGGGGTGTGTAATAGCTCCACCTACGTTTACCCAATTATAATGATGAGCAGTACCGATAACTATTTCACGTGCCATAGTGGAAATACCACTTGTCATACGAATATCATCACATAACAATAAGATTTTCTTACGTTGTGGTTGTGGAATATAACCTTCTTTCATGTAACTATTTTAAATACTTCCTGTAAATGTTGTGTCTAATTGATTATGAATGTTTTTTCTGAAGTCATCATTAGTTAAATATAAAAACATAGAGCGTTCTGTTAATTTTTGAACACTAAACTTATATTTAACACAAGCAATTTTAAATTGCTCAAATAAGTCTTCAGGAACTTTCACGCTTGTTAGTTGCATTTTTTGTGTCATAATATATATTTTGATATAAATATATATGTCTGTTAAGAAGAATGTAGTTTATTGCAAAGATCTTGTTTATCGTTGTAGGGACACCATTTACATGATTTTTCACCTACATTTTTAAAATACGACTTTATTTTTGGTTTACCAATATTATCAAAGCAATCATCAATAAAAGCTTGAAAATTATCTATTGCTTGTTTTCGTTTATTTTTTCCGCTTGCTGGTTTAAATGATTGTACTCTAGGGATTGAATATTCAGCGTTTTCAAATAATTTTCGTTTAACGATAAAGAATTCAACCTCGATTTTTTCCACATCAACATTAAATTGCTGCGCAAAGTACTGCTTGTATAAAAGTATTTGAGCAATTTTAGCATTATCTCTTTTGTCATAATCGGACCAACCTCTGGTTGATGTTTTGATATCATATATATAAATTTTATTTGATTCTTCATCATATAATACAAAATCAATAAATGCTTTATAGAATAAATTATTAGCTATTTTTAGTAATAGAGGTAATTCTATCCCAAGCAAACGCATTTTT
>Ga0194129_10004138_pt1 | contig 19546 bp, 21 predicted proteins | sample TA2KigCa35mmetaG_FD_150862 | JGI IMG/M metagenome (GOLD analysis project Ga0194129, IMG submission 150862) | Freshwater microbial communities from Lake Tanganyika, Tanzania - TA2015038 Kigoma Deep Cast 35m | ecosystem: Environmental > Aquatic > Freshwater > Lake | place: Tanzania: Lake...
GTGGCTTCTACGGGCGCGGCCTCCGCCGGGCCTGACCGCCGAGCCGGGCCGGGGCGAGCCGGAGCAGGGGCCGGGCCGGGGCCGGAGCGGAGCGGTATTCCCGATCCGGCGCGAGTGTGCCGTCCGACCCCCGGCGGAATCACCCGGGCGGCGCCGCCCTTCCCTCCGGCGTCCTACCGATCAGTCCAGGAGTCTCGATGCGCCGTCTGCTCGCCCCCGTCCTCGTCGCCGCCCTCTGCGCCGTCGCCCTGTCCGTGTCGTCCGGCCCGGCCACCGCCCAGTCGACAACCACCACCCAGGCCGCCACCGCCAAGACGGTGGTCGACATCGCCGCGTCGAACCCCGACTTCAGCACCCTCGTCACCGCGGTCAAGGCCGCCGGGCTCGCCGGCACGCTGAGCGGCCCGGGTCCCTTCACGGTGTTCGCCCCGAACAACGCAGCCTTCGCCAAGATCCCCCCGGCCCAGCTCCAGTCGATCCTCGCCGACAAGGAGAAGCTGACCTCGATCCTCACTTACCACGTGGTCCCGGGGAAGATCATGGCGGCCGACCTCAAGAAGTCGCAGAAGGTCAAGACGGTCGAGGGCTCGAAGGTCGTCATCGTCAAGACCAAGAAGGGCGCCAAGATCGGCGGCGTCGACATCGTGGCCACCGACATCGTCGGCTCCAACGGCGTGATTCACGTCATCGGCGAGGTGCTGATCCCGCCGAAGAAGATGGCGAAATCGTCGATGTGACTTGACCCGGTGCCGGTCGGCACCGGAGACCGAGGGGGCCTGCGTCGAGCGGGCTCCCTCGGCGCGTCCGGAGCCGGTCAGGGTGCGGGGACCAGCTGCGTCCGGAAGAACTCGAGCACCCGGTCGAGCGCGGCGCGGGTCGGGTGGCCGGGCTCGTCGACGAAGTGCTCCGTGAGCACGGAGTGGGCGGAACGGGGGATGCCGTGCGGGTTGCCCGGCGACGAGTCGATCTCCACCGCGAGGAAGCGGTCGCCCAGCAGGGTCCGTAGGGTGGAGAAGCGCTCGGCCGGCACGGCGGGGTCGCGGGTGAAGCGCAGGCCCAGGACGCACGCCCCCTGGGCGGCCCGGGCGGCGACCCGGTCGAGGTCGGCGTCGCTCACGCCGAGGGCCCGGCGCCGGGCGGGCGAGACCGGGAACGGGAGCGAGGGCTGGCTGAGCACGGGGGCGAGCATGCGGTCGTCGACCATCATCCCGAGCGCGAAGCCGCCGGTGAAGCACATGCCGACGGCGCCGACCCCCGGCCCGCCGCAGGCGGCGTGGGCGTCGGCGGCGAGGGCGCGCAGCCATCCGATCGCCGGACCGGTTCGGTCGAGCGCGAACGTCACGATTTCCGAGGCCACGCAGCCGCGGGCGAGCGAGGTGGCGATGTACCCGGGGCTCACCGGGCGCCCCGGCTCGCCGAACAGCGACGGCATCCGGACGTGGAAGCCGGCGTCCACCACCCGCCGCCCGAAGGCGGCCACGGCTGGGGTCAGGCCCGGCATCTCGTGGATCACGATCACGGCGGGCCCGGTCCCGGCCGCGTACACGGGTCGGGTGGTGCCTGCGTGGGTGAACGTGGTGACGTCGAAGTCGGACAGCGTGGTCATCCCCGGCCTCCTCGGCGTGCGGCGGACTCCGGGACCCGTTCGGGCCGGCGGGCGTCCGTGGGGCATGCTAGGAGCACCACCGGGTGCCGGGCCCGGATCCCACCCGGACCCCGAGACCAGGAGGAACCGCATGGCCGAGCTCACCGTCGGCAAGAAGGCGCCCGCCTTCACCTGCACCGACCAGGACGGTCGGAAGGTGAAGCTCTCCGACTTCGCCGGGCAGTCGGTGGTCGTGTACTTCTACCCGAAGGCCGACACGCCCGGATGCACCCAGCAGTCCTGCAACCTGCGCGACGCGCTCCCGCAGCTGGAGAAGCTCGACGCCGTCGTGCTCGGGATCAGCCCCGACGCCCCGGCCAAGCTGAAGAAGTTCGACGACAAGCACGGGTTCGGGTTCCGGCTCCTCGCCGACGAGGACCACACGGTCGCCGAGAAGTACGGGGTCTGGCAGGAGAAGTCGATGTACGGCCGCACGTACATGGGCATCCTGCGCTCGGCCTTCGTCGTCGACCCGGCGGGCAAGCTCGCCGGGGTCTTCTACAAGGTGAGCCCGAAGGACACCGTCCCGAAGGTGACCGAGGCGCTGCAGGCCTGACGGCGGCGCCCGGTCCGGGGGTCAGCCGATGACCCCGCCCGCCCGCAGGTCGGCGATCTCGCCCTCGCCGAGGCCGAGATCGGTGGCGAGCACGGCGTCGGTGTGCTCGCCGACCATCGGGGGCATCGTCTCGGGGCCCTCGGCCACCTTCGACAGCTTCACCGGGTTGCCGGGCACGAGGACCGGATCGGCGACGTCGTCGGTCCGGGGGACCTCGACCAGCATGTTGCGGGCGGCGATGTGGGGGTCGGCGATGACCTCGGGCGCCCGGAAGCTCGGTCCGGCGACCAGGCCGTTGGTGTTGAGCACGGTCGCGGCCTCGACCTTGGTCATGGCGGCGGCCCAGCCCTCGACCGCGGGACGGATGGTGTCCTCGAGGTGGGTGACCCAGCCCTCCCGGGTGGCGAACCGGGGGTCGTCGAGCCACTCCTCGTGCCCGATGACCTGGGCGAGCCGGGCGAACTGGTGCTCACGGCCGACCTGGAGCACGAAGAACCCGTCGCGGGCCCGGAACCCGTCCATGATCAGCGACCCGCCCTTGCCACCCTGGCGCGCGCCCATCGACCAGAAGTTCGTCACGAGGTCGGTCATGGCCACGACCGAGTCGAACATGGCCACGTCGACGTACTGGCCCTCGCCGGTGCGGTCACGGTGCAGGAGCGCGGCGAGGACGCCGACGACGCCGAAGATCGCACTCGAGATGTCACCGAGCGCACCGACCGGCGCGGTCACCGGCGGGTCGTCGCCCCACTTGTAGTCGTAGACGCCCGACATCGCCTCGACGATCGGCGCGTAGGCGCCCCAGCCGGCGTAGGGGGTCTCGGCCAGGTTGCCGAACCCCGACACCGACAGGTAGATCGTGCGGGGAGCCACCGCGGCGACGGCCTCGTAGCCCAGGCCCATCTTGCGCATCGCACCGCTCTTGAAGTTCTCGGCGAACAGGTCGTAGTGGGGAGCCAGGGCGAGCACCAGCTGCACGCCGCGGGGGTCCTTGAGGTTCACCGTGATGCTGCGCTTGTCGAGGTTGTTGCGCAGGAAGGTCGCCCCGGCCCGCTTGCCGTCGGGCTGGGTCATGGCCGGGAGCGAGCCCCGGCCCGACTCGCCCGCCCCGGGCTGCTCGACCTTGACCACGTCGGCGCCGAGCCGGGCGAGCAGCTGGGTGGCGTAGGGGAGGGCCTGCATCTGCTCGACGGCGAGGATCCGGACCCCTTCCAGGGGCTTCCCGAAACGGCCGGCGTCGGGGTTGGCGATGTCTCCGAGTCTCATGCGGCGCATGCTACGACGCGTATGACGAGCGTGTCAGTTACACTCCCGCCCATGCGTGGGATCATTGCCTCCGGGGCGTACCTGCCCTACCGCCGGCTCGACCGGTCCGACATCTCGAAGTTCCTCGGATCGGGGGGTGGCCGCGGGACGCGGACCGTCGCCTCGTACGACGAGGACACCACGACCCTCGGGGTCGAGGCCGCCCGGGTGGCGCTGCAGCACGCCCCCGCCGGCTTCCAGCCCGACCAGTTGTGGTTCGCCACCGTCGACCCGGCCTACACCGACAAGACCAACGCCACCACGCTCCACGCCGCGCTGCGGCTCGAGTGCGACATCGCCCTCGACTTCGGGGCGGCGGCCCGCTCGGCGGTCGGTGCGCTGCGCACCGCCCTCACCGGCGGTGGCAGCGTCCTCGTGGTGTCGTCCGACATCCGCACCGGCCAGCCCGGCAGCGGCGACGAGGCCGGCGGCGGCGACGCCGGCGCGGCGCTCGTCGTCGGCGACGAGTCGCACGGCCCGGTCATCGCGGAGTACCTGGGCGGGGCCTCGGCCACCGAGGAGTTCATCGACCGCTGGCGGGTGCCGGGGGCGACGGAGTCGGGCAACTGGGAGGAGCGCTTCGGCGAGACCCAGTACCTCCCCCTCGGCGCCAGCGCCTGGAAGCGCGGGCTCGACGCCGCCGGGGTGGGTGCCGACCAGGTCGACCACCTGATCGTGAGCGGCCTCCACGGCCGGGCGGTCCGGGCCATGGTCGGGCGCCTCGGCGAGGCCAAGGCCAAGGTCGTCGACGACCGCACGGCGACCGTCGGCAACGTCGGCGCCGCCCAGGTGGGCCTCCTGCTCACCGACGTCCTCGAGCAGGCCGGCCCCGGTCAGGTGATCGCGGTCCTGTCGCTCGCCGACGGTGCCGACCTCCTGGTGTTCCGCACCACCGACGCGATCGCCGGGTACTCGTCGCACCGGACGGTGGCCGACCAGGTCGCCGGGGGCGCTGCGCTCACGTACGGCAAGTTCCTGTCGTGGCGGGGGAACCTTGCGGTCGAGGGCCCGCGGCGCCCGGCCCCGAGCCGGATCTCGGCCTCGGTGAGCGCCCGTAGCCGGGAGTACAAGTACGCCTTCGTGGGCGCCCGCGACCGTGCGAGCGGGGCGCTGCACCTGCCCCCGGCCCGGTTCTCCCGCGACGGCGACGCCTTCGACGACATGGACCCGGTCCCGATGAGCGAGGTGCAGGGCACCGTCGCCACGTTCACCATCGACCGGATCGCCTACTCGCCCAGCCCGCCGATCGTGTTCGCGGTGGTCGACTTCGACGGAGGGGGACGGCTCCCGGTCGAGCTCTGCGACCTCGACGCCGACGCCCTCGCGATCGGCGACCGGGTGGAGCTCACGTTCCGGCGGCTGTTCTCGGCCGACGGGATCCACAACTACTTCTGGAAGGCACGTCCGGTCCGCTGAGGCGGGCACACCGACGGAGGAGCACGCCATGGGTTCGCACGGGATCAAGGACCAGATCGCCATCATCGCCATGGGCTGCACGCCCTTCGGCGAGCACTGGGACAAGGGCGCCGACGACCTGCTCATCGAGGCCAGCAACGAGGCCTACGCAGTCGCCGGCCTGGGCAAGGACGACGTCGACGCCTACTGGGTCGGTACGGCCATGTCGGGCAGCTCGGGCCTGGTCGCCTCGAAGCCGCTCCACCTCGACAACAAGCCGGTGACCCACGTGCAGAACATGTGCGCGACCGGTGGCGAGGCCCTGCGCAACGCGTCGTACGCGGTCGCCTCGGGGGCCTACGACGTGGCGATGGCCATCGGTGTCGAGAAGGTCAAGGACAGCGGCTACCAGGGCCTCGTCGGCGCGAGCCGGGCCCCGACCGACGGCACCGAGCGCACCCTCACCGCCGCCGCGATGTACGCGATGTGCGTCCCCGCCTACGGCAAGAAGTACGGCGTCGACGACGCCACCATGCGCGAGGTCCTCGCCCACATCTCGTGGAAGAACCACTTCAACGGCGCCCGCAACCACCGGGCCCAGTTCAAGAAGGAAGTGACCACCGAGACCATCTGCAACTCCCCGCTCATGGCCGGGACGCTGCGGGTGTTCGACTGCTCGGGCGTGGCCGACGGCGCGACCGCCGCGATCATCTGCCGGGCCGAGGACGCGCACAAGTACACCGACAAGCCCGTCTACGGCAAGGCGGTCTCGTTCATCGCCGGCAATGCCTCGGGCAACGCCGACCCGAACTACGACTACACGTACTTCCCCGAGATCGGGGCCGTGGCGGCCGACGCCTACCAGCAGGCCGGCATCACCAACCCGCGCGAGCAGATCGCGATGGCCGAGGTGCACGACTGCTTCACGCCGGCCGAGCTGATCATCATGGAGGAGCTCCAGCTCTGCGAGCGGGGCACCGCCTGGAAGGAGGTGCTCGCGGGCACCTTCGACCTCGACGGCGATTTCCCGATCAATCCCGACGGCGGCCTGAAGAGCTTCGGTCACCCGGTGGGGGCGTCGGGCCTCCGCAAGATCTTCGAGTGCTACACCCAGCTGCGGGGTGAGGCGCCGCCGGAGCGCACGATCAAGACCATCGACCGGGGCCTGGCCATGACCCAGGACCTCGGCGGCTACCCGGGCGAGATGGTGGCGATGGTCTCGATCTGGGGTCGCGAGCTCGGCTGATCAACCGCGGCGGGCGTGCGGGGCTCAGGCCCCCATGGCGTGGTACCCGCCGTCCACGTGCACGATCTCGCCGGTGGTGGCCGGGAAGAAGTCGCTGAGCAGCGCGACGGTGGCCCGGGCCACCGGCTCGGGGTCCTTGAGGTCCCAGCCCAGCGGCGCCCGGGTGGTCCAGGCGTCCTCGAACTGCTCGAACCCCGGGATGCTCTTGGCCGCCATCGTGCGCACCGGCCCGGCCGCCACCAGGTTGACCCGGATGCCCTGCGGCCCGAGGTCGCGCGCGAGGTAGCGGGCGGTCGACTCGAACGCCGACTTGGCCACCCCCATCCAGTCGTAGACCGGCCAGGCCACGGTGTTGTCGAAGTCGAGGCCGACCACGGCACCGCCCGGCCCCATGAGGGGGAGGGCGGCCACCGCGAGGGCCTTGAGCGAGTACGCCGACACCTGCAGCGCGACCGCAACGTCCTCCCAGGGGGCGTCGAGGAAGCCGCCGCCCAGGCAGGTGGCGGGGGCGAACCCGATCGCGTGGACCACGCCGTCGAGTCGGCCCCCGACCCGCCCGGCCAGGGCATCGAGGTCGGCGGGCTGGGTGACGTCGAGCTCCACCACCTGCGGTGCCGCGGGCAGGCGCCGGGCCGACCGCTCGGTGAGGCTCATGATCCGCCCGAACGACGAGAGCACCACCTCGGCGCCTTGCTCCTGGGCGCAGCGGGCGACCGCGAACGCGATCGACTCGGTGTTGAGGACGCCGGTCACGAGAATGCGCTTGCCGTCGAGCAGCATGGTCCCTCCTGGGTCGGGCGGGAGCCTAACGGTGGGTCGGGGCGGGCCCGATCACCGCTCCGGTGGGCTCACAGCGGGGTGTTGGCGTGCGGGCGGGGGCGACCGAGCTCCCGCTTCGTGTCGAGCTGGCGGAGCACGTCGATCAGGACGCGGCGGGTGTCGGTGGCGTCGATCACCGCGTCGACGTAGCCCCGCTCGGCGGCCACGTAGGGGTTGGAGAAGCGGGCCTGGTACTCGGCCTCCCGCTCGGCCTGGGCCCGGGCGCGCGCGGCGGGATCGGCGATTGCGGCGAGCTCTCGACCCGAGAGGATCTGCACCGCCCCGGGTGCGCCCATCACCGCGATCTGCGCCCCGGGCCAGGCCCCGCACCAGTCGTTGCCCATGCCCTTCGAGTCCATGACGATGTAGGCGCCGCCGTAGGCCTTGCGCAGCACCACGCAGCAGCGGGGGACGGTGGCGGCGGCGTAGGCGTGGACCAGTTCGGCCCCGTGGCGGATCATGCCCCGCCACTCGAGGTCCTTGCCCGGCTCGAACCCGGGCGTGTCGACGAAGGTCACGAGCGGGACGTTGGCCCCGTCGCACCACTGCACGAAGCGGGCCGCCTTCTCCGAGGCCTCGATGTCGAGGGTGCCGGCCCGCTGCTGGGGCTGGTTGGCCACGACGCCCACGGTGCGCCCTCCGAGGCGGGCGAGGGCGGTCACGAGGTTCGGGGCGTGGTGGGCCCACAGCTCGAGCCGGCTGTCGGCGTCGACGACGTCGTCGATCACCCGGCGCACGTCGTAGGACGCCGTGGGCAGTGCGGGCACGGTGGCCGCCGCGACGAGGCACGGACGGTCGGGGGGGTCGTCGGTGGCCCACACCGGGGGGTCGTCGAGGTGGTGGCCGGGGAGGTAGTCGAGCACGGCCCAGGCCAGGGCGAGGGCCCCGGCCTCGTCGGGTGCCACCAGCGCGGCCACCCCGCTGCGCCGGTCGTGCACGGCGCTGCCCCCGAGGGCCCGCTGGTCGATCGCGATGCCGGTGAACGCGCGCACGGTGTCGGGGCCGCTCACGTAGGCAAAGGCCTCGTCGGTCATGATCACGACGTCGGCGAGCCCGAGCAGGAGCGCCGGCCCGCTCAGGCACGGCCCGGTCACCACGAGGACGGTCGGGACCACCCCGGACGCCGCGGCCAGGGCCCGGGCCACCCGGCCCCAGGCGTGCAGCGAGGCCACCCCGGCCCGCACGTCGGCGCCGGACGAGGCGATCGTGCCGACGACGGGGACCCCGAGCTCGGCGGCCCGGCGGATCGCCCGCTCGAGCACGGCACCCTCCGCCGGGCCGATCGCGCCGACGTGGGGTCCGCCCTCGAGGCGGAACGCCGCGACCGGACGGCCGTCCGGGGCGTGGGTCAGCCGGGCCGTCGCAACGGCGCTGCGCCGACCGACCAAGGGAGTGGCGGGACCGCTCACCCCACGCGTCGCAGCACCAGCGACGCGTTGTGCCCGCCGAACCCGAAGGAGTTCGAGATCGCCGGGCGGTCGGAGATCGCGCGCTCCTCGCCGTGCACGACGTCGAGGTCGATGCCCGGACCGATCGTGGTGAGGTTCGCGGTGGGGGGCAGGATCCGGTCGCGCAGGGCGAGCAGGGAGATGACCGCCTCCGCCGCCCCGGCTCCCCCGATCATGTGCCCGAGCACGCCCTTGGGGGCAGTGACGGGCGGGGCGGCGTCGCCGAAGACCTTGCGGATCGCCTCGGCCTCGGCTGCGTCGTTCAGCTCGGTGGAGGTCCCGTGCGCGTTGATGTGCCCGATCTCGGCGGGCTCGAGTCCGGCGTCCTCGAGCGCGAGCTGCATGCAGCGGGCCGCACCCGCGCCACCGGGTGACGGTGCGGTGATGTGGTAGGCGTCGGCGTTGCGGCCGTACCCGGCGATCTCACCGTGGATCTCGGCGCCGCGCGCGAGGGCACGGGCGAGCGGCTCGAGCACGAAGAAGGCTGCCCCTTCGGCGATCACGAACCCGTCGCGGTCGACGTCGAAGGGACGCGAGGCGGCGGTGGGGTCGTCGTTGCGCTTGCTCAGCGCGCCCATGCGGGCGAACGCGGCCACGGTCACGGCGGTGAAGGCCTCGGTGCCGCCGGCGACCACGACGTCGGATGTGCCGTCGCGGATGAGCCGAGCGCCTTCGCCGATCGCGTTGGTGCCGGCCGCGCAGGCGGTGGACACGCAGAACGCCGGGCCGGTGAAGCCGTAGTGCATCGAGATCACCCCCGCCGTCGCGTTGGGCATCATCATCGGCACGAAGAACGGGCTGACCCGCGACGGCCCCTTCTCGTAGAAGATGTGGCAGTTCTCCTCGAGGGTGGTGAGCCCGCCCACCCCGGTGGCCGCGACGACCGCGCACCGCTCCGGGTCGGCGCCGAGCTCCCCGGCGTGGGCGATGGCATCGGCGGCGGCGGCGAACCCGAGGTGGGTCACCCGGTCCTGGCGCCGCACGTCCTTCGGCCCGAAGTAGGGGACGGGGTCGAAGTCACGCACCTGACCGGCGAACCGGACCTCGAGCGGGGACGCGTCGAAGAACTCGATCGGGGAGGCCACCGAACGCCCGGCCCGCATGGTCGCCCAGACCGCGTCGAGATCGGTGCCGGCGGGGCACTTGACCCCCATGCCGGTCACCACGATCCGGGGGCGACCCCGGTGGTCGAGCAGCTCCTCGCTCATTGCTTCCGCTCCTGCGCGACGGGGCCGTTCAGGACTTGGCGGCGACCTTGGCGAGGACGAGGTCCACGGCCTGGCCGACGGTGGCGACGTTCTCGAGCTCCTCCTCGGGCACCGAGATGTCGAAGCGCTCCTCGAGGCCCATCACGAACTCGACCAGGTCGAGGCTGTCGGCGTCGAGGTCCTCCTTGAACCGGGCCGCCTCCGAGACCTGGTCGGGCTCCACGCTCAGGACCTCGACCGCGACCTCGCTCAGCGCCGCCAGGACTTCAGCCCGCTCCATCGTTGTGTCTCCTTGGGTGCTCGGGGCCGGTGGCCGGGGCCGGGAGGCCCGCAATGCCCCCGGGTGGGGTGGGACTCGGTGCCCAGGGTGGCACAGATCATGTCAGTGTCCCATGCCGAGGCCGCCATCCACCGGCACGAGGGCCCCGGTGACGTAGGCGGCGGCATCGGAGCACAGGAAGGCGACCACGGCCGCGACCTCCTCGGGGGTGCCGAGGCGGCCCAGGGGGACGGTGGCCTCCATGGCCGCCCGCCACTCGTCGGGCAGCGCATCGGTCATGGCGGTGACGATCGGGCCCGGCGCCACCACGTTGCAGGTCACGTTGCGGGGGGCCAGTTCCCGGGCCACGGCCCGCGACAGGCCGAGGAGCCCCGCCTTGGCCGCCGAGTAGTTGGCCTGGCCGGGCGCGCCCAGGTGGCCGCTCACGGACGACACGTTGACGATCCGGCCGAAGCGGGCCCGCATCATCTTCGGGGTGGCCCGGCGGATGGTGTGGAAGGCCCCGCCGAGGTTGGTGTCGAGGACCGCGGCCCACTGGTCGTCGCTCATCCGGGCGAGGAGGCCGTCGCGGGTGATGCCGGCATTGTTGACGAGGATCTCGACCGGCCCGAGCTCGGCCTCGACCGCGGCGAACGCGGCGTCGACCGAGGTGGCCTCGGCGACGTCGATGCCGACCGTGGTCCCGGTTCCACCGGCTGCGGTGACCGCGGCGAGGGTCTCGGCGCCCCCGGCGGCGTCCCCGCCGAAGCCGACGGCGACCCGGCAGCCCGCCCGCCCCAGTGCGACGGCCACGGCACGGCCGATCCCGCGCGACGCGCCCGTGACCAGCGCGACCCGCCCGGGCGTGGCGTCGGCGGGGGCCGCGGCGCTCACGCCTGACCCCACCGCAGCACGGCCGACGCCCACGACATGCCCGCGCCGAAGCCGCTCATCAGCAGGAGGTCGCCGTCGCGCAGGCGCCCGGCGTCGGCCGCCTCGGCCATGGCGAGCGGGATCGACGCGGCCGAGGTGTTGCCGAACCGGTCGATGTTGACGATGGTGCGGTCGCGGTCGATCCCGAGGCGGTGCGCGGCGGCCTCGATGATGCGCAGGTTGGCCTGGTGGGGGATGAACCAGTCGATGTCGGCGGTGGTGACCCCGGCGCGCTCGAGCGCGAGGTTGGCGGAGTCGACCACGGCCCGCACGGCCCGGCGGAAGACCTCCTGGCCCTGCATCTTGATGTACTGCAGGCCCTCGTCGATGGTGTCGGGCGTGGCGGGCATGCGGCTCCCGCCCGCGGGGATGCCGATCAGGTAGGCGGCTGAGCCGTCGCAGCCGGTGTCCCAACCGAGGATGCCCGGCCCGTCGTCGTCCGCCGGGGCGAGCACGACGGCGGCGGCCCCGTCGCCGAAGAGGATGCAGGTGCCGCGGTCGCGGGGGTCCACCACGCGCGACAGGGTCTCGGCGCCGACCACCAGGACGCGGCGGAGGTGCCCGGCCTGGAGCAGGGCCGACCCGGTGATGATCCCGTAGATGAACCCGGCGCAGCCCACGTTGAGGTCGAAGGAGCCGCAGCGCAGCCCGAGCCCGTCGCCGACGAACGCCCCGGTGTGGGGGATCGGCTGCTCGGGGGTGGCGGTGGCGACGAGGAGCAGGTCGATGTCATCGGGGGTGCAGCCGGCCCGCTTGATCGCCGCGGCGCCCGCCGCGACGGCCAGGCTCGCGGTGGTCTCATCGTCGGCCGCAACGCGGCGCTCGTGGATCCCGGTGCGCTCGACGATCCAGGCGGCGGTGGTCTCCACCCGGGCCTCGAGGTCGGCGTTGGTGAGCCGCCCGTCGGGCACCGCCGCGCCCCAGCCCGCGATGCAGGTCCGCATCAGACGCGGAGCCAGGCGATCGGCTGCCCCTCGCGGATGCGCTCGCCGGGGCGGGCGAGCATGCCGACCAGCCGCCCGGCGAACGGGCTGGCGACCGGCGTGGAGGTCCCGGGTCCTTCCAGCACGCCGACAGTCTGGCCTGCGGCGACGTGGGGGTCCGTACCCAGGTCCACGGGCCGGAAGGTTCCGACCGTCGGGGCGACGATCATGCGCTCGGGGACGAGGAGGACCTCGCCCGGGCCGATGTGGGACTCCATCAGGCGACCTCGGAGATGACGGGGACGTCGTCGGGGGTGGCGACGTTGCGGACGGGGACGTCGGGCACGGTGCGCTTGGCCAGCCCGGCGATCATCGAGCCGTGACCGACCTCGAGCATCGAGGTGGCGCCGAGCCCGGCGACGGTCTCGAGCGTGGTGCGCCAGCGCACCGGGACGCGCACGTGCTCGGGCAGGCGGTCCCGCCAGCCGTCGCCGTCGGTGTACGGCGCGCCGTCGTGGTTCGAGACCACCGGCGCGCCCGGTGCCGCGAAGACGACGGCGGCGAGCTCGGCGGTGAGGACCGCGCTCGCGGGGTCCATGAGCGGGGTGTGGAAGGCGCCGCCCACGTTGAGGGGCGTGGCGCGCTTGACCCCGAGCTCCTTGGCCCGGGCCATGCCTGCCTCCACCCCGCTCGGGGTGCCGGCGATGACGACCTGCCCGGGCGCGTTGTCGTTGGCGACCCAGCAGGCGTCGGGCGCCGCCGTGCAGGCCTCCTCGGCCAGGGCCACGGTGGCCCCGAGCAGTGCGGCCATCCGGCCCGGGTTCGCGTCGGCGGCAGCCTGGGTGCACTCGGCCCGGCGCGCGGCGAAGCGCACACCGACGTCGAGGGGCAGGACGCCCGCGGCGATCAGTGCGGTGACCTGCCCGAGGGAGTGGCCGGCGAACGCGACGGGTGTGGGCACCGTGTCGCGCACGGCCTCCCACGCGACGAGCGAGGTCAACAGGACGGCGAGCTGCGCCCCGCGGGTCCGGGCGAGATCCTCGGGACCGGCGTCGAGGATCAGCGACGCCAGGGGCTCGCCGAACGCGTCCTCGGCCTCCTCGACCACGCGCCACGCCGGGTGGCCGCGCCACGGCGCGCCCATCCCCGGTTGCTGCGTCCCCTGTCCCGGGAACACGATCGCGACGCCAGTGGCCCCCACGCCCGCTCCACCCCTCTCTCGGTGACGGTGTGACCCGCGGTGTCGGGAGGGGGTTACAGCAAGACGGCCGAATACTGACGGGTAACTTGGCGGGGCGTGACGCGCCGGCAACTACGGTGCCGGTCATGGCCCACCCCGACTCCGCGGCGCTGGTGGCCCTGCTCCCGCACCGGCCTCCGTTCCGCTTCGTCGACGAGGTGGACGAGATCGATCCCGGCGGCATGGTCGTGGCCCGGTACCGCGTGACCGGGGCGGAGGACTTCCTCGCCGGCCACTTCCCCGGGAATCCGGTGTTCCCCGGGGTCATCCAGTTGGAGGCGATCGCCCAGACCGGGGCGATCGGAGTGCTGGCCCACGAGCGCTACGCCGGCCGGCTCCCGCTCTTCGGTGGGGTCGAGAAGGTCCGCTGGCGCCGCCTGGTGGGCCCCGGCGACGAGCTGCGCATGGCCGTGACCCTCGAACGGCTCAGCGCCCGCGGGGGCTGGGGGGCCGGCCGGGCCACCGTGGGCGACGAGCTCGCCTGCGAGGCCCGCATCTTCTTCGCGATCGCCGGCTGACGCGGGCCGCCCCGGGTCCCGGGAGGGCTCACGAGGCGGGTGGGGGGCCGGCGGGACCGGTGGAACCGGTGGCACCGTCGTCGGGGTCCCCGTCCTCGGGTGGCGCCGTGAGGTCGGAGAGGTCGGAGAGGTCGGCGAGGTCCCCGGGGTCGCCGGTCCCGGGTGACGTCGAGGGTGCCCCGGGGCCCGGGCCCGTTGCGTCCACGTCGGAGGCGACCCGGTCGGGGTCCTCGCCGAGGAGCAGCCGGGTCTCGACGTCGGGGGGCAGGGGCGTCTCGTCCCGGACGCTGCGCCAAGGGGCGAGCAGCGCCAGGAGCAGGACCACGGCCGCGAGCACCACGGCGCCCGCCGCCCAGACGAGGGTGTCCACGGCGGTGACGGTCACGGGCGGCAGGGTACCGGCGCCCTCGGTGCGCCGGCGCCCACCGGGCGGGTGCCGACCATCCACCGATTCGGGTGGGGAGACCCCTACGGTCCACTGCTGCGACCCACGTTCGCTCCACCAGCCCGGGCTCCGCCCACGACCCGGCCCGGGCTCCGCCCACGACCCGGCCCGGGCTCCGCCCACGACCCAGGAAGATCCAGGACCCCGAAATGCTGCGCACCCGAGACCCCCGGTCGCCCGGTTGGTACCGCGACCCGACTCGCCGGCACCAGTTCCGGGAGTGGGACGGCGAACGGTGGACCGAGCACGTGTCCGACGACGGGCAGCCCGGGATCGACCCGGTCCGGTCGAACGCGGTGGAGAAGATCACCCGCGCGCGGTCGGGTCGGCGCCGGATCCACGTCCCCCACTGACGCGAGCCCGCACCACATCGGTGCCGGTCCGGTGCCCGAGGTGGGATTCGAACCCACACGCCCTTGCGGGCAGCGGATTTTGAGTCCGCCGTGTCTGCCGTTCCACCACTCGGGCCGATGGAGACCGGCAGGCTACCGGAGGAACCCCGCGTAGACTGCGGAGCCGTGACCCGCACGATCCTCCAGCGTCGTCTCGTCGACGTCAGCGACCGTCTCAAGCGCCTGCGCGCCGAGTTGGCCGTCACCGAGGAGCAGGTGGCCTTCCTCGAGGGGGAGGCCGAGGAGTTCCGGTTGCGGGCGCTGGTCTCCGAGACGCCCCTCGCCGACGCCGAGGCCCGCGACGCGCGCCAGCAGGCCGACACCATGACCCGGTACCGCGACGGGCTGCTCGTCCAGATCGGCCGGCTCCAGCAGGAGCTCGACGAGCTGCTCGACCGCATGGCGGCCGAGCTCGCCGGGCCCTGACCGACGGGTCGACGTCCCGGTGACCGACCCGGCCCGTCCCCGCATCGTGATCGCCGAGGACGAGGCCATCATCCGCCTCGACCTGCGTGAGATCCTCGAGGGTCAGGGCTACGACGTGGTCGGGGAGGCGGGCCGGGGCGACGAGGCGGTCGCGCTGGTCCGGTCGCTGCGGCCCGACCTCGCGATCCTCGACGTCAAGATGCCCGGCCTCGACGGCATCAGCGCGGCGCGGATCATCACCGAGGAGCGGCTCGCCGCGGTGCTGGTGCTCACCGCCTTCTCGCAGCGCGACCTCGTCGAGGACGCGCGCGACGCAGGTGCGCTGGCCTACCTCGTGAAGCCGTTCCAGGAGCGCGACCTCGTCCCGGCGATCGAGGTCGCGCTGGCCCGTCGGGCAGAGCGGGTGGCGCTCGAGGCCGAGGTCGCCGACCTGAAGGACCGGCTCGAGACCCGCAAGCTCCTCGACCGGGCCAAGGGTCGCCTCATGGACGCCCACGGTCTCGACGAGCAGGCGGCGTGGCGCTTCCTGCAGACCGCCGCGATGAACGGTCGCACCACCCTCGGGGCGGTGGCCCGGGCCGTGCTCGACGGCGACCTCGCCCCCGACGGGCCGGCATCCGACTGACCGCACCGGGGCGCCGGAGCGGATGGTCCGGGCCTACGATCCACCCGATGCCGAAGCTCCTGCTGCTCGACGGGCACTCGCTCGCCTACCGCGCGTTCTACGCGCTCCCGCCCGACCTGAGCACCCGCGACGGCACCGTGACCAACGCGGTGTTCGGCTTCACCTCGATGCTCGTGAAGGTGCTCGCCGACGAGGCTCCCGACGAGATCGCGGTGGTCTTCGACCCCCAGGGTCCGACCCTTCGCGACGCGATGGATCCGGCGTACAAGGCGGGGCGGCGTGAGACCCCAGAGCTGTTCTCCGCGCAGCTCCCCCTCATCCGCGAGGTGCTCGACGCGGTCTGCATCCCGGTGGTCGTGGTCGACGGGGTGGAGGCCGACGACGTCATCGCGAGCCTGGCGACCCGGGCGGCGGCCCGCGCCACCGACGTGGTCGTCGTGACCGGTGACCGCGACTCGTACCAGCTGGTCCAGGACCCGCACATCACCGTCCTCTACAACAAGCGGGGGGTGTCGGACTACGCGCGCTACGACGAGGCGGGGATCGTCGAGCGGACCGGCGTCACCCCGACGCAGTACCCCGAGTACGCGGCATTGCGGGGCGACTCGAGCGACAACCTCCCGGGCGTCCCCGGCATCGGGGAGAAGACCGCGGCCAAGCTCGTCACCACCTACGGCACGGTCGAGGCGATCCTCGAGCACGTTGACGAGCTCCCCCCCAAGCAGCGCCAGAACCTGACCGAGATGGCCGAGCGGGTGCTGCTGAACCGGGACATGTCGGTGCTGCACCGCGACATCGACCTCGGTCCCGTCGCCGACGACCTCCGTCAGGGCGCCTTCGACCGTGACGCCGTGCGCACGCTCTTCGACCGGCTCGAGTTCCGCACCCTGTTCCCCCGGCTCATGGCCGCGGTCGGCGGGGCGGCGGCGCCGGAGGCCCCGATCGCCGACACGCCCGAGGTGGAGGTACGCGTCCTCGGCGCGACTGCCGCCGCGGCGGCGCACCTCGACGGGCTGCGGGCGGCGGGTGCGCCGTACGCGCTCGAGGTCCGCTGGGTCGGCACCCCGGGCCGCAGCGACGTCGACGGCGTGGCCCTCGCGAGCGGCGCCGACGTCGACGTCGTCGCCGACGTGGTCGCCTACATCCCGGGCGGCGTGCTCGGGGAGCCCGAGGTCGCGGCCGCGCTGGCGGCGCTGGTCGGGCCCGACGGGCCGCCGCTCACCGGCTGCCGGACGAAGGACTGGATGCGGGCGCTCTCGCTCGACGTACGCGCGCTCGACCGCGACGTCGCCGTCATGGCCTACCTCGTCGACCCCGCCGAGGGCCGCTACCGGCTCGAGGATCTCGCCCTCCGGTACTGCGGGATCGAGGTCACCTCACCCGACGCCGAGGCCGGCCAACTCGACTTCGGCGGCGACCGCGCGGTCACCGACACCGCCCGCCGGGCCGCGGCGCTCCTGCCCCTGGCCGCCGCCCTCGCCGAGGCGCTCGAGGCCCGTGAGCTGACGGACCTCTACGTCCGCTTCGAGCGGCCCCTGGTGCGGATCCTCGCCGAGATGGAGCGGGCTGGGATCCGCATCGACCGTGGGGTCCTCGACGACCTGCGCGGCCAGCTCGCGACCGAGTGCGACCGCCTCGTCCGGCGGATCCACGAGCTCGCGGGCAGGGAGTTCAACGTCAACTCCACCCCCCAGCTGCGCACGGTGCTGTTCGAGGACCTCGGTCTCACCCCGGTGAAGAAGACCAAGACCGGTCCCTCCACCGACGCCGACTCGCTGCAGAAGCTGGCCGCCGAGCACCCGATGATCCCGGAGCTGCTCCGCTACCGGGAGGTGGAGAAGCTCCGCAACACCTACGCCGACGCGCTCCCACCGCTGATCGAGGCCGACGGTCGGGTACGGGCCACGTTCAAGCAGACCGACACCACCACCGGCCGCATCTCGTCGGAGCACCCCAACCTCCAGAACATCCCGGTGCGCACCGCCGACGGGCGCGAGTTCCGGCGGGTGTTCGTCGCCGACGAGGGCTGGGGCCTGCTCACCGCCGACTACTCCCAGATCGAGCTCCGCATCCTGGCTGACCTCGCCGACGACCCCGGGCTGGTCGACGCGTTCGAGCGGGGTGCCGACATCCATACCGCCACCGCAGCCACCGTGTTCGGTGTGGCCGAGGCCGACGTCGATGCCGGGCAGCGCCGTTTCGCCAAGGTCGTGAACTACGGGCTGGCCTACGGCATGGAGGCCTACGGGTTGGCCCAGCGCCTCGACATCCCACCGGCCGAGGCCAAGGTGATCCTCGACGCCTACTTCGACGGGTTCCCGCGGGTGAAGGCGTTCATGCAGGAGACCATCGACGACGCCAAGGCGCGCGGGTACACGACCACGATCTTCGGGCGTCGCCGCTTCATCGCCGAGCTCGCCTCCGACAACTTCCGGGTCCGCCAGATGGGGGAGCGGATGGCGCAGAACGCGCCGGTCCAGGGCAGCGCCGCCGACATCTTCAAGCTGGCGATGATCGAGGTGGATGCCGCACTCGCCGCGGCGGGCCTCGCCACCCGGATGCTGCTCACCGTCCACGACGAGCTGGTCTTCGAGGTGCCGCTCGGTGAGCGTGACACCGCCGAGGCCCTGGTGCGGTCCACGATGGAGGGCGTCTGCGACCTCCGGGTCCCCCTGGTGGTCGACCTCGGCTTCGGTCCGAACTGGGCCGACGCGAAGTGACCGCCGCCGGACCCGCCGGCGACTGGTTCGACCCGCTCGCCGAGTTCCTCGGGCCCGCGTACCTGCGCAACGCGTTCACCAAGGGCACCGAGCAGGAGGTCGACTTCCTCGTCGGCGCGCTCGGCCTCACCCCGGGGGCGCGGGTGCTCGACGTGGGCTGCGGGCCCGGGCGCCACTGCCTGGCCCTGGCCCGGCGGGGCTGCTCGGTGGTCGGGGTCGACCGGTCACCCCGGTTCGTGGCCCTGGCCCGGGCGACGGCCGCGGCCGAGGGGCTCGACGTCCGGGTCGACGAGACCGACGTCCGCGACCTGGCCTTCGCGGCCGAGTTCGACGCCGCGATCTGCCTGTGCCAGGGCGGGTTCGGGCTGCTCGGCGGCCACGACGAGGAGGCGGTGTTCGGGCGCATCGTGGCGGCACTGCGCCCCGGGGGCGCACTGGCCCTGACCGCCTTCCACTCGGCATTCGCCCTGCGCCACCTGGAGGCGGGGGAGACCTACGACCCGGTCACCGGGGTCCTCCACGAGGTCGCCACCCTGCGGGACCCCGCCGGGGTGGAGGCCCCGTTCGACCTGTGGACCACCTGCTTCACCGTCCGCGAGCTGGGTGGCCTCGCCCGGGCCGCCGGGGTGGTCGTCGACGGCGTCCACGGGGTCGCGCCCGGGGCCTACGGCACCGCCGTGCCGACCCTGGACCACCCGGAGCTGCTGCTGGTGGGACGCCGCTCCTGAGGACGTACTAGCCTCCTCCGGCGGCCCCCGCCGGGGGCTGCGCCCCTCGCGTCTGCGAGCCGGGCACGGTCGGTCCCCCGGGGCCGGACGTGACCCCGGAACGACCGGCACGGTGCCGGTGAGCGGGAGGGGTGACGCTCGGTCCGAGGAGTCAGGTTGTCGGAGCAGGACGAGGCGGCGGCGGCGTCCGCCCCCGAGGGGAACGACGGGGGCGCGGCCGGCGCCACCGCAGCGGAGGCCGGAGCGGTCGGGACGGTCGAGTTCGACCTCGACCAGCTCGACGCGATGGCGGTCGTGCTCGACGACCTCGGTGGCCAGTCCTTCTCCGACGCGGTCGACGCCACGATCGTCGAGTTCGACGACGGCGACATCGTCAAGGGTGTCGTGGTCAAGATCGACAACGACGAGGTGCTCCTCGACATCGGGTACAAGTCGGAAGGGGTCATCCCCTCCCGCGAGTTGTCGATCCGCAACGACGTCGACCCCCACGAGGTGGTCGCGCTCGAGGACGAGATCGAGGCCTTGGTCCTCACCAAGGAGGACAAGGACGGGCGCCTCGTCCTGTCGAAGAAGCGGGCCCAGTACGAGCGGGCCTGGGGCACCATCGAGGAGCTCAAGGAGCGCGACGAGGTCGTCTCCGGGCCGGTCATCGAGGTCGTCAAGGGTGGGCTCATCCTCGACATCGGCCTGCGGGGCTTCCTGCCCGCGTCCCTGG
>Ga0194129_10004140_pt1 | contig 19545 bp, 20 predicted proteins | sample TA2KigCa35mmetaG_FD_150862 | JGI IMG/M metagenome (GOLD analysis project Ga0194129, IMG submission 150862) | Freshwater microbial communities from Lake Tanganyika, Tanzania - TA2015038 Kigoma Deep Cast 35m | ecosystem: Environmental > Aquatic > Freshwater > Lake | place: Tanzania: Lake...
TCTGGGAGGCGGGCACCACCTCTCCCTGCAAGCGCCAGGCCTTGCGCCACTTGTAGAGGGTGATCACGTGGATCCCCAGCTCTGATGAGATCTCGGCCACGCTCTGACGATGGGGAGGGCCCATCCGTCGGCGGACATCAGCCTTGACGGCCTCGCTGTAACGACGCATTGCTCTGCTCCATCAAGCCCCCTGATGAATGAAGTGGTCGCGATGGAGAGGCGTCATCTTTCCTGGCAGAGGGGGCATCCTCCACTAGCACCGACGGTGCAGCGGCGCGGACGGACCAGGCCGTCCCAGGAACCGCGCCGCTGCCCCGGCGGCGTAACGATAGCCCAAACCAGCTCTGGAGCTCGGCAATCACCTGCCTGGCCGTATAACAGCGTGCCGTAGGCACCAGTTGGTGACCTGAAACTTCCACGAGTGCGAATATTCCCAATTGCCGTTGATCGGATTAGCTAGGAGCGTGTCGCACATAGATCCGCGCCCGCCTTCTCCACAGACGCCCTGAAACCTGCCCAGATCCATTTGGCAGCAATGGATCTGGGCGAGAGAATGGGGCATGGTCAAGCCCAAATCGTTCCGCCCCTGGAATCCCGAGCAGACGCTGTTGCTGCCACCATCACTAGTGGACTGGTTGCAAGAGAACCACCTAGTGTTCTTTTTGTTGGATCTGGCCGGCGAGCTTGATCTTGAGGAGATTCAGGCCGCCTACCGACAGAAGGATCCGCGGGGCGAGAAGGCCTACGAGCCGCGAATGATGTTGGTGCTGCTCCTGTACGCCTACTGCGTCGGGCTGCCCAGCTCCTGCAAGAACGAGATAGCTTGCTGGGAAGAAAATGCCTTCCGGGTTCTCACCGGCAATCAGCAGCCAGATCACAGCCGCATCAGCGATTTCCGCCGCCGTCACTTGTCTGCCCTGGCTGGGTTGTTTGTTCAGGTGCTGCGGCTCTGCCAGAAGGCGGGGCTGGTGAGCCTGGGCCAGTTGGCGCTGGACGGCACCAAGGTGAAAGCCAACGTCAGCAAGCACAAGGCCATGAGCCACGAGCGCATGCTCAAAAGCGAACGGCAGCTCGAGGCTGAAATGCGAGCGCTGCTGCGCAAGGCCGAGATCATCGATGCCCAGGAAGATGGTCAGGTCGGAAAGGGCAAGCGGGGCGACGAACTGCCCGAAGAACTTCAGCGACGTTCCAGCCGGCTGGAGTGGATCCGCAAGGTCAAGGCTGAACTGGAAGCCGAAGCTGCTGCCGCCAAGGCCGCTCAACGGAATGACGAGGCCGAGGCTGCTGAGCAGGACGCAGAAGCATCTGTGTCAGTGGCGATAAGCAGCGCAGCAAGCGAGCGGCTCGCCGTAGCCGTGGTGCCCGCAAACGGGCAGATGAGGCTCAGAAGCTGGCGATGGAGAAGGCCGCGGCCGCAGGTCTGGAGCTGAGCAGCGTTGCAGCCGCCAAGTCTGATCCATTGGTGATGCCGCAGCGCGTACTCCCCACCGATGCAGCCGGCAACCCCAAACTGCAGGCGCAGCGGAATTTCACCGATCCCGACAGCCACATCCTCAAAGGAGCTGACGGCTGGATCCAGGGGTACAACGCCCAGGCCGCGGTCGACAGTGACCACCAGGTGATCGTGGCGATCGGCGTCAGCAACCAGCCCAGCGATACGGTGCACCTGCTGCCCATGCTGGAGCGCATCGAGGCCAACATTGGAGTGCGGCCGGATGCCTTGATCGCCGATGCCGGCTACTGCAGCACCGCCAATCCTGGAAGCTTGTGAGGTGAAAGGGCTGCAGGCCTACATCTCCCCAGCCGGCAGCAGCACGGCCAGAGGCCCAGGCCCTCACGGGGCCGAGCACCCAGAGATCTCGATGCCCGCGGACGGATGGAGCGGAAGCTCAGATCCAAAGCCGGTCAGACGATCTACGACATGCGCAAAACCGTGGTGGAACCAGTATTTGGCCAGATCAAAGGGGCCAGAGGCCTGGATCGCTTCCGATTGCGGGGCCTGGAGAACGTAAACTGTGAATGGGCGCTGATGGCCACCACCCACAACATCCTCAAGCTGTTCAGGGCGTCAATGGTCACGGTCTGAGGGCCTGGTTCATGTCGCCACGGCTGAAATCGGATAGTCCCGAATCACAGGAGCTCAATCACCGCTTCCTGGCCTCTGCGCTACGTGCGACACGCTCCTAGCGATGGCAATGGTCTGCTGGGCCTAAAAAATATACTAAGCCCCCACAGCAAGGGCACGGGCAACAGTTAGTCAAAGGTCTTCTGCAAGCAGTTTCCTTGCGAGCCAGCGATGTTGAGCCGCACCAACCGCATCCCGGCTTTTTCTCAGATTTTGGTTTTTAGCGCGGCGGCCAGCTGGCCGATGGCGCTACCGCCATGGTGATCCTTCTGCCCGGTCTTGCCGTTTCTGATTCCCCTGTTTCATGACGATCGAAATCGCTGGCCGCCCCGTCGGTCCTGACCGCCCCCCCCTGGTGATCGCTGAGATGAGCGGTAATCACAACCAGAGCCTGGAGCGGGCCTTTGAGCTTGTGGATGCCGCCGCAGCCGCCGGTGCCCAAGCCCTCAAGTTGCAGACCTACACGGCCGACACGATCACCCTCAACGTGCGCGGCGGTGATTTCGAAATCCGCGATCAGGGCAGTCTCTGGACCAGTCAAAATCTCCACGATCTGTATGCCAAGGCCTACACCCCCTGGGAGTGGCACGGACCGATCATGGAGCGGGCTCGTCAGCACGGCCTGCTCTGCTTCAGTTCTCCGTTTGATGAGAGCGCGGTTGATTTCCTCGAGGAGCTGGATGTTCCCGCCTATAAGATCGCCAGCTTCGAGAACAACCATCTGCCGCTGATCCGCCGTGCCGCCACAACCGGCAAACCGTTGATCATCTCCACCGGCATGGCCAGTCTGGCGGATCTTGATCAGGCCGTCACCACGGCCCGCGAAGCCGGCTGTCGAGATCTGGTGCTGCTCAAGTGCACCAGCACCTATCCGGCCACCCCCGCCAATACGAACATCCGCACAATCCCCCATCTGCGCGACCTGTTCGGCTGTGAGGTGGGTCTCTCCGATCACACCATGGGCGTTGGCGTGTCGGTAGCGGCGGTGGCCCTCGGCGCAAGTGTGATTGAAAAGCATTTCACCCTCGCCCGAGCCGATGGTGGTGTGGATGCCGCCTTCTCCTTGGAGCCGGCTGAGCTGGCTGCTCTGGTGCAGGAAACCGAGCGGGCATGGCAGGCTCTCGGTGAGGTTCGATATGGTCCTACGGAAGCCGAACATTCCAGCCTACGATTCCGACGTTCGATTTATGTGGCGGCAGAGATCGCCGAGGGCGAGCTCTTCACTTCCAAAAATCTGAGGGTGGTTCGCCCCGGTCATGGCGCCCCTCCCCATCTTTACGACCAGTTGCTCGGCCGCCAGGCCCGTCGTGCCTATCAGGCGGGCACGCCCCTCAGCCTAGATCAGCTCCTTTGAACCTGGTTACCCCTCGCCTAAACCTTCGCCCTTTCAAGGCGGTCGACATCAACAGCTCCTATCTCGGCTGGCTGAATGACCCTGAGGTGATGCGCTTTAGCAACCAACGCTTCGAAAAGCACACGGTTGAGAGCTGCACGGCTTACCTGGCGAGCTTCACTGGGTGCAGCAATTGCTTTCTATTGATCGAGTTGCTGGAGGATCAGCGGCCGATCGGCACCGCCACGGTGTACCGCAACAACCAGCATGGCACCGCCGACATTGGCCTGATGGTGGGAGAGAGGCGTTGCTGGGGGCAGGGCTACGGCCGCGAGGCTTGGCAGGCGGTGCTGGAGGCACTTATGGGCGAAGTTGGGATGCGCAAGGTGACCGGTGGCACGGCACGGCCGAACCGGGCGATGGTCCGTATCATGGAACAATCGGGAATGGTTCTTGAGGCCGTACGTGTAGGCCAAGAGATTATCGAAGGAGAGCTGGTTGACCTTCTCTATTACGCTCGATTCGCTTCACCAGCTCCTTGAGGTATCTGTGGCTATGCGTTCCCATGACGCTCGACAAATTAGCCTCATCACTTCTTGGCTTGTAACCTTGCAGCCGAATCTGTCAATCTTAAATCTGAAGCTAGGAGTTTGTTGCTGATAGAACCGAAGCTGACACTGCAAATCGAACGCCAATAGAGAGCTGAACTGCTCGGGATTCGCTCTTGTCTTGTGCGCGTTGAGCGTTGGTGGCCGATTCAGCCCTGGCAATTGCCGCCAAGGCCTTGGCCCTTCATCCGGTGGCCATGGCCAGCTGCTGTTTCTGTGATTGCCGGTGCCTGTAGAGCTACTCCTTCGGAGAAGCCTGTGGCTAGAGTGAGGTTGTGCCCGGCACCAATCAGGTGCCATTCCACATTCACCTTCTCTAGGCCCCGCAGCAGGAAGCCGCGCCCGCCTACCTAATTGTCGTCAAACAGTCACTCAACAATCGGCTACCTCAGCCCGATCGATTACGAGCAGCAGTTCGTCAACACCCGTACACTCTACTGCGTGGAGCCCCGACACCTGTCTAATGAATCGGGTTAATTCCAGTCAGAGCCTGCCAGCCTGCTGTGAACACACTTTTAGGGAAGCTCTGGGCAACGAGCCCTGAAAGAGAGGCCAAAGCTACAATTTGTTCGGATTGAATAATTTTGGGCGACTTCCGACTGGATTGACCTAATTTCACCATATCAGGACCCAAAACTTGCCCTAATTGGGCGACTTTTCCTTCTATAGGCACACCCATCCCTCGAGCATGTACTGCATAGCAACGTGCGACAAGCCATGAACAGGTTCGAGAGTGCTGCCAACACATGCACTTTGCAACGGTTCTTGAAAATTCCCCGCAGCCTGGTCTTCTGAAGACCGAATTGTTGCTTGATCACCCGAAATGGGTGCTCCACTTTGGTGCGGATGTGAGCCTTGGCAGTTTCGACCAGATTATCCACTCGCCCTTCGGGTGTCGGGTAGTTCACGGCGCTTGCCAGGGCGCATCGCAACGCGGAAGCCTATCCCCCTGCCTTGCATCGTGTCTCGCTTCTCAATTCCCTGGTAGCCGGCATCGGCATAAACCACTGTCTCCTCGCCATGCAGGAGATCAGCCGCGGGGGTGAGGTCATGCACATTGGCAGGTGTGGTTTCCACTGAGTGGATCAGGCCGCTGTCGCTGTCCACACCGATGTGGAACTTCATGCCGAAGTACCACTGGTTGCCCTTCTTGGTCTGGTGCATCTCAGGATCCCGCTCCTTGCTCTTGTTCTTGGTTGAACTGAGAGCGGCGATCAAAGTGGCATCGATGTTCGTGCCCTGCTTCATGGCCATGCCGTTGGCTTTGAGGTGAGCTTTCACGGCCTCAAAGATCTGTTAGCCCAAAGCATGCTTCTCCAGTAGGTGCCGAAACGCCAGGATGGTGCTCTCATCAGGGATCCGATCGCTGATTATGTCGATCCCAGCGAAACGGCGCATCGTCGGCACCTCGATCAGCGCATCCTCCATCGCGGGATCGCTGAGGTCGTACCACTGCTGCAGCAGATGGATGCGCAGCATGGTCGAGAGCGGATACGGCGGTCGACCACCATTGGAGCTGGTCTTGAGATAGAGGGGCTCGATCAGCTCAAGCAGTGCCTTCCACGGCACTACCTTCTCCATCTCTCCCAGAAATCGCTCCCGCCTGGTGCGCTTTTTGGCTGTGGCCTGCTCGTAATCACCGAATCCGAGCTGCTTGCTGCCCATGAACCCAGTCCGCACCAGCGATTACACGGATATTTTCGCGCGGCTGGCCTGGGTTTTCCAGAGTCTCCTTAGGCGGCCCTGCCACCAAAGAGCACATGGAAATCCGCGATTGAGAGTTGCCCGTTATGGTGTTTCCGGTACATCTGCTGCGTGCAGCTAATGTAGCATTCGTCGATTGCCCTGATCGAAGCCAGTTTATCGGGTTGCGATCGCTGAAACAAGCTGCACCGAAGTCGATCTGGTTTTTTCAGGAAGCCCTAATTATCATGTCCTTTATCGAGCGTTTGCATGTAGCTTTGATGTTTTGTAGGCATAACCTCAGTAATTTTAAGGCTAGAAAAAACTTCTCTCGTAAATCGGGCGTAATTCTAATAGAGGCTAATGGATTGCATTCATCCCATATTGCTTATTCATATCTTGTTAATATTCTCGCAAATAAGTATAATGCGCAGATTAAAGCATATTTCCCTCGGCGGGCAGGGAGCATGGCTAGTAAAGTAAGGCATTTTTGTGAGAGTACTCTAAATCTTGGGCGTTTTGCTATTTACCGCTCTTTTGGGGCCAATGAGTTTGTTTCAATCAATCTTTCTAAATCGCAAAAGACCAGGGCCCTGTCGCTTTATGCTGCGGCATTAGTGAATATTAATAGCAAGGCAAAAATAGAAGACTTACATCTAGAGAGTGTTTGGGTTGGCGACCTTCTGTATGATACATACTTGCGCCTATCAATGCTTCCAACAATTGATCCATTATCAAAGAAATTTACCTCCTTTTTGCTAGAATTTGTCGAAAATTTTGTTTTTTGGTATGATTATTTTGATAACAATTATGTATGTGCTGTCACCGTAAGTCACTGTGTTTACGACCTAGCTTTGCCATTGCGTATAGCTGTTCAGCGCAACATTGATGCATTTCAAGCTAATGCAACACATGTATACCGTCTTACCAAAAAGAATCTTTTTGCCTATAATGATTTTTTTTACTTTCGAGAAAGATTTTCAAGCCTTCCTGTCCATGTCCAAAAAGCTGGCTCAGCCTTGGCAAATAAAAGGATAAAATCCCGTTTTGAAGGAGAGGTCGGTGTTGATATGCCATATTCTACAAAGTCTGCTTTTGGTAAGTTTAAGAAACGACATTTATTGTCTACATCGAATAAAACAAAAGTACTGATTGCAGCTCATTGCTTCTTTGATAGCCCTCATAGTTACGGTAAAAATTTATTTCCTGACTTTTATGAATGGCTAGAGTTTCTTGGCGTAATAAGCGAGAAAACTGACTATGAATGGTATGTCAAGACTCACCCTGACTATTTAAAAGCTACAAAAAAAGTGGTTTGTGATTTTGTTAATAAATTTCCAAAATTTAATCTCTTGGCCGCGGATGCATCGCATTTGCAGATAATTGATGAAGGTATTGATTTTGCGCTTACTTGTTATGGAACAATTGGTTTTGAGTACGCAGCTCTTGGAATTCCCGTTATAAATGCATCAATCAACAATCCTCATATTGCTTATGACTTTAATATGCATCCTCGCAGTGTAGATGAATACGCTTCCCTCCTTGAGAATCTTAATTCTATCGATTTTCGCATAGATCGAGCTCAAGTTCTGGAATACTACTTTATGAAATTTATTTTCAATTCGGACAATTTGTTTTTTGGTGACTATCATGCGTTTATTAATTCAGTTGGCGGTTATCATGCGCAATTTACCGTCGCTGCTTATTCCTACTGGCTAAGTGAATGGTCTAATAAAAAGCATAAGAGGATTCTTGATGACATTAGTCGCTTTATCGATTCTGGCGATTTCCGAATGGACTCTCGGCATTCTAGAGGTTGTATTGACTTGAATTGGCTGGGGGTTCCTTCGTGAGCGCAGTAATTATTGACGGATGAGGCCTTGTCGCGCGCTTATTCGAAGAAACGCATCTTAAAGCCAAGCTAAACGCTGATGCGGTTGGCAAGTATATTCTCAAAATCTACGCCAATATCGGGTCAATAAATATGCGATTTTTCGCGGATGCTAAGACTGTCTAATCACAACAAGGCTTCAAAATTTAAATCGATCTTGATTTCGACTGGTATGGCTAATATCAAATAAATCTGATTCGCTCAACCCTTTGGTTAATGGAGCTGCTGAAACGAACAATATAGAGTCGCCTAACTTCAACAGAATAAGTCGGTGCTGATGCAGCTGTTTAAAACGAAACCGATTTACACATATCGCCCATTGCTTGAGATACGTTATATACAAGAGCTTAAGTAGCGCGGTGCTCAAGAGGAATAATTGTGTTTTCTCACCAGTTCAATCAGAGACCCGCAGCCGTTGGAGCTGCTGAAAGTGAGTGCGGCCTGCCAAGGCCATGTGGCATCTGCGGCCGTTATAGATCGAGAGATACCGCGGCAACCACCTCTTGCGCTCCTCTGAGCTGGCGAATGGAACCCGTACGCCCATTCGTATTAGAGCTTTTTGTAGAATCGCTTTGCCTTGCCGTTGGTTTGAGGGCGGTAGGCCCTGGCTCGTTTGGCTTTCAAGCCCATAGCGCTGCAGGCTTTTCGCCACTGCTTGTAGCGGTAGGCACTGCCGTTGTCTGACAGCACCCTGCGGCACGTGATGCCTTGGCTGTTGAACCAGCTCACAGCTCGCACCATGAAGCACACCGTGGTGGCCTGCTGCTCATCGGGCAACACCTCGACGTAGGCCAGCCGTGTGGCGTCATCCACACCACGTGGGCCTTCTCGTAGCCTGCGCCAGGTGAGCAGCCCAACCGTCGAAGGCCGGTGATGCGGTGACCCACCCGCTCAAAGCGGGCCAACTGCTTGGTATGGACGCGGCCTTTTGCCAAGCGCCATCACCAGGCTTTCAGCGCAGCCCTCGATCTGGAGCTGCACAAGGCCCTTTGAGATTCCACCTTCCTCTACCTGTTTAAAAGGGTAGAGGCCGTCCAATCCTCCTGTTCTTTTTTGTATGCCGGCACCGCTTCTTCCTGCAACTGTCTGGCCTCCCTCCATTTGTAGATAGTGATCTCATCGATGCTCAACTGATCTGTGAGCATGGTTATGCTCTGCCTGTTTGGGAGGCAAATCCGCCTCATGGCCTTAGCCTTGTTCGCATCACTAGATCGGCGCAAGATTCTGCTCCACACACCCACATCCCTGGTGTAATGTCGTCCGGCTCGGGACGCGTTCTCTTTGCTGGCTTACGGATTACATGATTCACAATATATAATATGGCTATTTGAACATGATTGCCCTTGCGGATAAACATACGCTTCGCTATATTTATTGAAAATCGAGATTAACCATGCTTGAGAATAAACTGGTGAATAATCACAGGATTCCGCTTGTAAGCATTGGCATGCCAGTTTACAATTGTGAGGATAGTATCCGTCATGTGCTTAAATCCCTTCTAGCACAGACTTTCACAGATTTTGAACTGATTATCTCTGACAACGGCTCTAACGATGGCACCGGTGAGATTTGTCAAGAGTTTGCGGCCAAGGATTCTCGAATTATTTATGTACGACAATCAACCAATAGAGGGGGGCATGCAAATTTCCAGTATGTACTGGATTGTAGCAAAGGTAAATATTTCATGTGGGCTGCGGGAGATGATGTGCGCTCACAAGATTTTCTTGAAGTTAACGTTAATGCCTTGGAGGCAAATCCTACACTTTCTGCTTCGACTACACCAAATTGCTTTGAAGGAGAACAGCATATCAGTGATAATTTCATAAATTTCACCTTACAAGGAAATCGATTTCAGCGATATAGACACTTTTTGAGAAACGCATGGACTTCACATGGGATTTTCTATTCACTAATGAGGTCGGATATCATTAAGTTGTTCATGTTTCCCAACTGCGAGTATTTTGCATTGGATTGGTCGATTGATATGTTTCTATTGAGCAGGGGTGAAATCTTTCGTACTACTCAAGGAGTTACTATCTTTGGCGTGAATGGCAACAGCAGACGCAGAAATCCAAGAGAAGTCATGCAATCTCCTTTGCTCGACCTAGTGCTACCGCTTAATAAATTCACGCTATGCATCCTACCTTTGCTGAAAGAAATTAAGCTAGGCCAGTCAATTATTATACTTTTAGAGATAGCCAAATTGAATGTGTCTGCATCAATGTCAAATCTCAAATTATTAACTATATTTGCCTTGTCCTCACTGCTTAAGAATAGCAAGTTAACTCGCTAACGCAGCTTCATGATTCCTATCTTTAAAAAAGTTTTGAGTATTGCCAGCATGCTCAAGATTGAAACCAATAAGTCATTAATCTTGACTGCACAGAAAATTGCACAAGATAATAGACGCTTGTGTTTAGTTGATGATCTCAGCCAGGTAGAGTTCTCTGTGTTTTCTCAATGGGGTGAAGACGGCATTATTGATTGGTTAGTATCTAAGCTCCCGATGATACCGAGAGTTTTCGTTGAGTTTGGTGTAGAGGATTATCGAGAAGCTAATACGCGCCTGCTATTGCAGATGCGAAATTGGCGCGGTCTGGTCATTGATGGATCAAGGAAAAATATTAAGAATATTCTAAACCAAGCTGTTACATGGCGTTACCAACTAACAGCTCGTAATGAATTTATAACATGCGAAAATATTAATGAAATACTCCATCATGCAGGTGTCTCAGGCCAGATCGGTATTCTTAGCATTGATATTGATGGAAATGACTATTGGGTATGGAAGGCCATTGATACAGTGAGTCCATTCGTTGTTGTGATTGAGTTCAATGCAGTATTCGGTGACATCTTCCCAATCACTGTGCCATATTGTCCGGATTTTAATCGAACAAAAGCTCATTATTCAAACCTTTATTTTGGAGCGTCGTTACCTGCTTTAATTGCGTTAGGAAGCATGAAAGGTTATACTTTTGTTGGCACTACAAGTGCTGGAGTTAATGCATTTTTTGTTCGAGATGACGTTGCATCGTATGTCGTCAATAGCATCCGCGATATATCGGCATACCCTTCTCTTCTACGCGAGGCAAGAAACCCCGCTGGTAATCTACTTTATTTAAATGGAGACGACCGTTTTGCCATGATTGCCGATTGTCATATAGTCAATCTTACAACAGGTCAGCTTTCTTCACTTAGGCAAATGGGCGAAGTTTATAGTAGTCAGTGGAAGATCTCTGAGAGGATTAAATTATGAGGATTGCCTATGACTATCAGATTTTTGGCTCGCAGCGTTATGGTGGAATATCGCGCTATTTTTTCGAGATTGCAAATCATCTGGCAGGTTTCGAATCTAATATGGTCCAATGTCTTATTAACAGTCCTGTATACGTCAATGAATATCTCCGAAATTCGAGTCATGAGCTTCAAATATGTGGAGTATCACTACCGCCTATCCCGCGTGTAGAGGTCATTTACCGCTCGATTAATCGGTTTTTTTCGCCTTTATTTATGAACCTATGGAGTCCAAATATAGTTCATCATACATATTATTCGCAAAGGAGTGTTGTGCCGGCTTCCAGCAAAACCGTTGTCACTGTCTATGACATGATACATGAGCTTTACCCTCAATTCTTTAGCCCCCGTGATCCAACTCGTGCTTATAAAAAAATAGCAGTTGAAGGAGCCGATCACGTCATTTGTATCTCTGAAAATACTCGTCGTGATCTTGTCCAGCTTCTTGGCGTGCCCTCCCACAAAACATCAGTAGTTCATCTCGGTTTTTCATTGTTGCAGGCAGAGGAGCCTAATGCCCTTTCACCAAGACGACCTTTCTTATTGCATGTTGGTGGACGCGCGGGCTACAAGAACTTTGAACGATTACTTATTGCATACGCTTCACGCCGAGCGTTGTTTGATCAATATGATCTTGTCACTTTTGGTCAGGGGAGGCTACAGCCTCGCGAACGAGATCTCATTAAAGATTTAAATATACCTTTGGGTCGTGTCCGCCAATTGAGTGGTGGCGATAGCGTCCTTTCCACTTTATACAAGCAGGCTGCTATGTTCGTATATCCGTCGCTTTATGAAGGGTTTGGCATTCCTCTCCTGGAGGCGATGAGCTTTGGCTGTCCTGTAGCTTGTAGTAATACAAGCTCTATACCAGAGGTAGTTGGTGATGCGGCACTTCAGTTTAATCCGAGCGATACTGATGCAATAGCTGATGCTTTAGTTGCTTTATCTTCCAGCCCAGCATTACGGGCGCAGTTGATTGAGCTAGGGAAGTCTAGGGTTAGGAGCTTTTCTTGGAATAAGTGCGCAATGCAAACTCTGGAAATTTATAAAAAATTGCTGCAATGAGAGCGCTGATTTGTGGTGTAACAGGTCAAGATGGTAGTTATTTGGCTAAACTTCTTATTGATAAAGGATACGATGTTCTTGGATCATCCAGGGATGCGATGGCGGCTTCTTTGTCTAACCTAAGGTCTCTGAATATTCAGGATAATGTAACACTTGTTTCTATGTCGCTTAACGATTTTCGTAGCGTACTTTCGATTGTCGATAAGCATAAGCCATGTGAAATATATAACTTGGCAGGTCAGACATCCGTTGGTCTCTCGTTTGAACAGCCTGTCGAAGCGATGGAGAGCATTGCGCATAGTACGCTAAATATACTTGAGGCTATTCGTTTTGTTGGCCACCCCATTCGCTTCTTTAATGCAGGCTCTAGTGAGTGCTTCGGTGATACTGGCAATGGTGCCGCTGATGAAAACTCGCCGTTCTTTCCACGAAGTCCTTATGCAGTTGCAAAGGCCTCAGCCCATTGGCTTGTTAAAAACTATCGTGATGCTTATGGTATATTCGGATGTACTGGTATATTGTTTAATCATGAATCCCCCCTTAGGCCCCACAGATTTGTGACCCAAAAAATTGTCCGTGCAGCTGCCGTTATTGCAAGTGAAGGCCGAGGTAGTTTGCAGTTAGGAAATATCAATGTTTATCGTGACTGGGGTTGGGCTCCCGAGTATGTCCAAGCTATGTGGCTGATGCTCCAGCAAAATCAGGCAAGCGATTATATAATAGCTACGGGTATAAGTACTTCTCTTGAGTACTTTGTGAAGCGATCTTTTGCCTGGTTTGGGCTCGACTGGACGCAGCATGTGACTTTCCATCGCGAACTTCGTCGACCTTCAGACATTTCAAGGAGTCGTGGAAACCCGGCACTTGCCGAGAGATTGCTTGGCTGGAAATCTTCACATGATGTTGATGCCGTGATAAATGGGATGTGTCTCGCCGCCCAAAAGTCGCTTGATATAGACCTATGTATATAAAGCAATAGCTTAATTGCCCGAAATGTCTATGCTCTGCGGTTTTGGTATTGATCCTCGAGTATCAGCACCTCCTTCGCTGGGGCCAATGATGTGTAGTGACACCACGTTGCTCAGCAGCTGGCAAAAGGGTGTGAGGTCGTCATGGTCCGGGTGTCACCTCCGCTCCACAGAACTCACATACCATGTATACCCACCCAAATGCCCGGTTGATACTCCTGGGCATAAGGCGGCTTTTTCGTTTTCACATTGACGATCAAGCCCCTCTGCCTGTATCCAGCCTTCAGACTCTTCTCGGAAGTTGCCACCATCTTCTCCCCTGCAACCTCAAGGACCTCCTCTGAGGTGGAGTGGTTTTTGTGGCCATGCAGGCCCCATTGCTAACTTCTTAGGCGGCGTATTGCCCCTGAATTGGGCTCACACCCTTGGTGAAGCCTTATCCGAATGATTGGACAAGCGCTGCACCCACAGCCGCGAGTGTAAGGCCAGGGTCGCCATGGAGGCGATCAGTGGCCGCAAGACGATCCAGGTGATGACCGCCGACTACTCCATTCACTCGAACCTAGTGATCCAGTTGAAGTGTCAGCTCCTTGATAACGGCAGTGAACTGTTTACCTGGGGCAAGCAAAACATGGAGAAGGAGGAACGCCAGGCCAATGACGCCGAGCTGCTCCAGCAGATCGCAAGGCTGCAGATGGAGCTTAAGTGGCCCAAAAAAATCTATGTCGCTTTGATACCCGTCAACTGCGCAAGTTTGTCGATCACGGCCACCCTGAGCTCAGCTTCAGCTGCCATCGGCACCCTCCTCCTGTGATCTAGGCCACGCTCTAACGATGCGGCGGACGCATTCGCCTATTCAATTAGCTTCGATGGCCTCGTTGTAGCGATGTATTGGTCATGTACTCAAGCCACCGGACGTTAAGATCAGTGTGTGATATCCTTTCAGATATCTGGAGCCGTAGCAATCATTCGGCTTCAGGTAATTCCATTCTTTTTTTTACAAATCATGCGTAAGTATATTATCGTAAGTTTCCTGAAAGCATAAAACCAATCTTCGTCGAGATAGGATAATTAAAGAAGAAACAATAATTTTTCGATGATACCCTCTTGGGGCCGAGAAATCGCAAGTAATGCCTCTTTATGCGAGAATTGACAAGATCGTATTAAGCATTATATATGAAAAGTAGTTCTTTGGCAGTTATAATTAAAGGCAGCAACTTTTCTGACTGCAATGATGCTTTAAATAATAAAGCAAATTGCTTAGCACTTTTGCTAAGACAGGCAAATTGTAAGGTTGTTCTTACTGGTATTGATACAGCAATTACAACAGAATATGTGCCCCGCCGAGTGCGGCGCTGTATCTACATACCTCTTAAAGCAAAACTATTTAACCTCACCACATTAAAGCCAATTTCAGTGGTCTTTGCAAAAATTTATAACGCTATATGGATTTCACTTTTCCTATACTCATACTGTGCAAAGCATAATGTTTCTAATGTTTTCATTTTATATGATGATTTTCAGATCAGTATTGTTATCTTAAAAATATTAACGCTTCGCGTTCATTGTAAATTCATTTGCTGTCTCGATGAATGGGGGCCAGCTTCCGCAAGCAATAAGTTCTTGTACATGAAGCAAAAGATCATAGTATTCATTTTGTTGAATCTGGCTGATAGCTGCTTTACGATTTCATCTTACATATATAATAAGATTTTAAAAATTAAACCGTCTCTTCCATGTTTACAATTGCCCGCCATATCAAATCTTTCGCGTTGGTTACCCTCTAATACGAAATACAAGAGTAATATCTTTATCGTAGGATATGCAGCAAATATAGCTTACCAAGATCAACTAGATATAGTGCTTCGCGGCTTTCTAGAGTTTAAGAATAACAATTTTTCGCTATCAAGCAATAATTCGTTTAAGCTAAACATTGTATTGTCCGGCAATCAATCCTTGATAAAAGAGTTCAAAAATCTCCTAAGCGCCGCTTACGCATATTCTGACATAAGTATATATAGTAATTTGACCGATCAATGCTTTTCTTCCTTGCTATACAATTCTAGCGTTTTGCTATGTCCCCTTAGCAATGACATAATAAATATTGCTAGATTTCCTCAAAAACTTGCTGACTATGCAGCATTGCATGGCTTAATAGTAGTAAGCCCTGTCGGCGATGTCAAAACTTATTTCCAACACATGAACAATGCAATATATCTTCAGAATTTTGACTTTGCATCTGTAGCCCAAAGTCTACAAAAAGCGTTCTCGATGGATGTCAGTCAACGACTTTTATTAAAGCATAATGCTCGAGTTGTTTATGATAGCTACTTTTCAATTCCGTCCAATGTGCTTAGGCTTAAAAGCTTTTTACATAAAATGATATAAAAGTTATGTGCTTATAATCTTTTTTCGTCAATTCGTCATATAATGTCTAAAGCAATTTATAGCAGCTCTTAACCAGGCTAATTGCATTAACTTTCTAATGCTAAGTATCGCAAGCTATATTTCTTTTTCTTATTTGAGTCATTTCATTACAAGGCCGTTTTGTGCGCTATGTTTGACATAAATAGACTCTCGTTGCATGCAATCATGTTATCTAGTCAATACTTATCGGCGTTGAGGCGCGATTATGTTTTTGCTATGATTGCAAAATTCTTTATGTAACATATATGCAAGTTGCTCTTTTGACTGGCTACCGTCTTCTCCCTTACGATGCGAATACCGCGCGACTAGCTGCATTAGTTGAATCTTTTCTGCTTAGTGATTATACAGTGCATATTTTTCTTGAATCTTCATTTTCTGCAAATGCATTAGGTCGTTTGATTGAATCTGCTGATAGCAAGCGCATTAAATATCATATAATGCGCATTAACATTTTAGACTTTGTCAACGTTGAGTGCATTTCGTTTTTATGGACCAAAATTCTGACTCCCATAAAGCTTTTCGGGCTTTTAATCGCATTTTTCTTGTTGAGAAATGTTGATAACTTAAAATTATTGCTATACTCAAGCCCCTCTTTTTATACTCTCACATCAATATGTATATGTAAGTTTTTTCGTATTCCTATTGTTCTTGAGGTAAACGAGCTTGTTGATAAAGAATCCTTTGTGGAGCGTCATGGCTTTTTGAAATGGATATTCTATCTGCTATTCCATTACTACCCATCGGCACATGCTGATGGCCTTTTTGTTATAAGTACTTATATCCAGCAATGTCTTCCCAGCTGCTCCGTTCCTACGTTGATCATTCCCGCAATATTGGGGAAAAAATATGAGCTTTATTGTTCTAACCCTGAACTCAATATATGTAATACATCCGAGCGCTTGCCCACCTTGGTTTATACCGGTAATGCAAAGCCAGAGGATGGTCTTCACATTCTGCTTGAAGCTTCTAATATTCTTTGGAGCTCTGGTCATGAGCATACGTTGCTTTTGATTGGAAATAAGCTATCTATTTATTCTTGCATAAGCTCTTTGTCGTATAATCACACAACATCTTTTAATGTGATAGGCAATTTATCGCCGGAATCTTATATTTCAATGCTACGACAAGCGGATTTGGCTGTCTTGCCTAGGCCTAGTTGCAGAATAAATAGTGCAAATTTCCCTACACGCATTCCCCAATACTTGGCCGCTGGTGTCCCGACTATAGTTGGTTCATGCGGCGATATAAAAAAGTATTTAAAGCATGGAGAGACTGCTGTATTTTTTGATAATACTTCTCCTGCTCACCTAGCGTCTCTAATTCTAGATATACTCGCTAATCCCAATTTAAGGCGCCAGCTTGCGCGAAATGGATTACTGGAAGTTCAGCGGAGCTTTAGCATTGCCTCCTGTTCAGCCATAATAAAACAATTCTTGCAAAAACTCTGATCTTTTCTCTGTGCTGCGGTATCTGCACCTTTACGGCTATATTTAGCATGAATGCATGTGGCTTAAGTCTTTCAAGCTTGAGTTGTGTTGAAAACTTGCTTATGGTTTTGTGTTGCTTGTGTAAATAAAGTTCTTATCGCCGACTCAAGCGTAAGATCGTGATTTATGCTGTGTTTGTCCATCTGTCTTGTCTGTGAAATCTATCCTGTATCTTACTCGTAATGGTCTTCTAGAGCCTCTTGGCCGCAGCCAGATAGAGCCTTATATGCGAATGCTTGCCTCGCATTATAATATTAAAATAGTCTCTTTTGAAAAGTGTCATGACCTCTGTGATAGGGCTGTTTATCAACATTTTCGAGTCGATCTCCAAAAGTGTGGTGTTTCTTGGATACTACTTCGATTTCATGCTCGGCCTCGTCTTTGGGCCCCTGCATTTGGGTTCTTGCAGTTGTTTATTGTGTCTTTTTGGCATGGTAGTTATTTTAGACAGCATCAGTTGATTCACGCACGTTCCTACGTGCCGGCCGCGATTGCCCTGCTGCTGCACCGGCTGACCGGCGTGCCGTTCATCTTCGACATGCGGGCCCTTTGGCCCGATGAGCTGATCACCGCCGGCCATCTGCAGCGTGGATCGCTTCTGCATCGGGCCTTGCTCATCTTGGAGCGGCGTTGCCTGAAGGAGGCCAGCGCCGTGGTGTCGCTCACCCAGGCAGCTGTGGGCTATCTAAAGGCCCGTTACCCCCGCGAGCTTGCTGGCCAGCGGATCGCTGTGATCCCCACCTGCGCGGATCTGCAGAGATTTCAGCTGGCTGATCCTGCCCCTGCCGCTCCTATGGTAATCGGCTGCATCGGTACGGTGCTTAGCGGCTGGTTTCTGATCGCATGGTTGCGGGCCTTTTTCGAGGCCATCGCTCGTGTCGATCCAACAGTTCGTTTTGAACTGATCAGCCGGGATGAACCCAAAGCAATCCTCGCAGCTTTGGAACCCGCCAATTCCTGGATCAATCGCCTGTGCATCAAGGCAGCCACCCCTGCCGAGATGCCCGCCATCGTGCAGCAGCACACCGCCTCGGTGATGTTCTTCACCGGTGGGCTTAGCAAGTTGGGCAGCTGCCCCACTCGCATGGCCGAGGTGCTCGGCTGCGGGCGACCCGTGGTCGCCAATGCAGGTGTGGGCGACGTGGAGCAGGTGATCCGCCAGCACCGCGTGGGTGTGTTGGCCCGCAGCGATGGCGCTGCCGATATGGAGGCCTCTGTCGCTGAGTTATTCGACCTGTTGCAGGATCCCCAGCTCGCCAACCGTTGCCGGCGCACCGCTGAAGCGTTGTTTTCGCTCGAATCCGGCACCGCCGCCTATCGCCAGCTCTATGCCGAAATTCTTGCCTGATCCAGCAGGCCGACCTGCGTGATTCGCGTTCTCGCTCTCTCCCTCTACGGCCCCCAGGCCGCCAGCCACCGCGTGCGGCTGTCGCAGTTTCAACCCGGACTGGCCGCCTCTGGCATCGACCTGCATATCCAGTCACTGCTCGATGATGATTACCTGCAACGGAGCTTCTCCGGGCGTCGTCCTTCAATGCGGATCCTACTAGCCGCCTATACCCGGCGTATCCATGCCCTATGCCAGGCGGATCAATTTGACCTTGCGATTGTGTATGGTGACTTTCTCCCTTATTTGCCGAGCTGGTTGGAGCGAAGCCTCCTTCACGTTCCATTCATCTATGACTACGACGATGCCTTTTTCCTCAAATACAGCACTGGTCGACTGCGCCTGCTTCAGCCACTCATGGGTGCCAAGACGAATCGTCTGATGTCATCGGCAGTGGCTGTCACCGCAGGCAACGACTGGCTGGCCGCCAAGGCACGTCTTTTTAACAACAGCGTCACTGTATTGCCCTCGGTCGTTGACACAGTGCATTACCGCCCACGCGAGCCAGCGCGAGCTGAGCGTCCTGGCGAGCCCTTCACACTCGGCTGGATTGGCAGTCCCTCCACGTCTCCTTATCTGCAGCAATTGGTGGATCCGCTTCAACAGTTGGCTTGCGACCGCCCTGTGCGCCTGCTTGTCGTTGGTGGCGCAGCCCCGGTCATCGATGGCGTTGAGGTCATCGAACTGCCCTGGAGTCTGCAGCAGGAGGTGCCCCTGATCCAGCAATTCGATTTGGGCGTGATGCCGTTGCCCGACACGCTCTGGGCCCGTGGCAAGTGCGCCTATAAATTGGTTCAGTGCATGGCCTGCGGCATCCCAGTCGTGGCTTCCCCCGTGGGCGCAAACGTTGATGTCGTACCACCTGAATGCGGGCTCCTTGCTGATTCGACAGAGGAGTGGCTGGCGTCGTTGCGATACCTGGCTGCAGATACCGAGCGTCGTCAGCATATGGGAATAGCCGCGCGTCAATGGGTTCAGCAGCGCTATTCCCTGCGAAGCACCTTGCCTGTGCTCACCAGAGTCATTAAGCAGGCTGTTGTCTCACGCCACAAATCATGAGCATCAATCTGCACCAATCCCACCCCATGCGCTCTGGTGATAATTGATGTGTGGTATCGCTGGTCTTTGTGGTCTTCCATCAAAAACTTCGGTCGATCTAGAGTTGATTGCTAATCGAATGGGCACGGCTATTCAACACCGCGGCCCAGATGCAGCTGGTCTCTGGCATAACGCTGACTTTGGTGTCGCCCTTGCTCACCAGCGCCTTGCTGTTGTTG
>Ga0194129_10004141_pt1 | contig 19543 bp, 20 predicted proteins | sample TA2KigCa35mmetaG_FD_150862 | JGI IMG/M metagenome (GOLD analysis project Ga0194129, IMG submission 150862) | Freshwater microbial communities from Lake Tanganyika, Tanzania - TA2015038 Kigoma Deep Cast 35m | ecosystem: Environmental > Aquatic > Freshwater > Lake | place: Tanzania: Lake...
GTAGAAGCGTTGCCCCACCCTGCGGCCACAACATGTGAAGGATCACGGCAAGGGCCCCAGGGGCGCGGAAACCCCCATGGGAGAATCCACCAACTGACAGGCCGGCCCAGCCGCTGTTCCATGACGATCCTCAACACCCTCACCGTGCTGGCTTTGGTGGTGCTGTCGTTCGCGCTGATCGTGGCCGTGCCGGTTCTCTACGCCAGCGACGACACCAGCGGCCGCTCCAACCGTCTGATCCTGCTGGGCGGCCTGGCCTGGGTCGCTTTGGTGCTGGTCAACTGGGGCATGAGCTTCTTCGTGGTCTGACCACGCCTGCGTCCCAGGAACACGCAACCCGCGCCAACCTCTCTGTTTAGGCTGATCAGATCAGAGATCCGCCCCAGTGAGCGTTTTTGAAGGCCAATTCACCGGTGCGCAGGCGTTGCGCATCGCCGTGGTCGTTGCCCGGTTCAACGATCTGGTCACCAGCAAGCTGTTGAGCGGCTGCCTGGACTGTCTGTCGCGCCACGGCATCGACACCAGCGCCGACAGCGCCCAATTGGATGTGGCTTGGGTGCCTGGCAGCTTTGAGATCCCCCTGGTGGCACAGCGCCTGGCGGCCAGTGGCCGCTACCAAGTGGTGATCACCCTGGGGGCCGTGATCCGCGGCGACACCCCACACTTCGATGTGGTGGTGGCCGAAGTGAGCAAAGGTGTGGCCGCCGTGAGCCGCGACACCGGCGTGCCGGTGATCTTTGGCGTGCTCACCACCGACACCATGCAGCAGGCCCTGGAGCGGGCCGGCATCAAGAGCAACCTGGGCTGGAGCTACGGACTACAGGCCATTGAGATGGGTAGCCTGATGTCCGCGCTGCAAGGATAATTTCAAGTGAATATGATTTGGAGAGAGTCCATATTGGCTTAGTTTTGTACATAATGTAGCTCCAAGTATTCCAGATAAGACTGGCATGGCCTGAGTGATTAGCACACTTATGAATCAAGTTAATCGCCAGTAGCTTCTTGCAGAGCCAGTTGTCTTTGGAATTTTAATTGCCACCGCTGCTTCACTGATCACGGAGCAGTAACTGTTGTCCGTTGACACGTTCGAACCCTAACTGCTTATAGAAGCCTGCGCTGTTTGTAGTCATCAGATAAACTCGCTCCACATTATGTAACGGTGGCGTATTGAGCAGAGCCTCTACCAGCTGACGGCCATATCCCTTCCCCTGGAGGTCTTCAGGAATGACCACGTCCCAGAGCACGGCGCGAAACACTTCATCACTGCTTGCGCGCCCAAAGCCCACCAGTCGCCGTCCGCGCCACAAGCTCACCACCGCAGGGCTTCTTGCCAGCATTCTCCGTAGGTCTGGGAGAGTGCGCCCCTGGGCCCAGAAGGCATGATGATCCAGCAGCTGCTTCAGTTTCCAGAGGCCTCGGGTGGGCCGCAGCCTTGGTCCCAGCCCAAGCCAGCGCAAGCCTGGAGCCCCTGGGGAGTGGATTAGGAGACAGATGGTATCCATGCAAATATCTTTCCAGAGAGCCGTCAGTCGTGTCGACGTACTACAAGGGGATCATCTTGGCCGGAGGGAGCGGCACGCGGTTGCACCCGATCACCCTGGGGCTGAGCAAGCAGCTTCTGCCCGTTTACGACAAGCCCATGGTGTACTACCCGCTTACTACTCTGATGCTGGCGGGGATTCGTGAATTGCTGCTGATTACTACCCCTGAGGATCAACCTAGTTTCCAACGGTTGCTGGGGGATGGCAGCATCTGGGGACTTGATATTCAGTACACAGTTCAACCCAGTCCCGATGGCCTTGCCCAAGCCTTGATACTGGGGGCAGACTTTTTGGCTGGGTCGCCGGCGGCCCTGATATTGGGCGACAATCTCTTTCATGGCAATGACCTGGTGCCTCAGCTGCTTGCCAGCTGTAAGCGTTGCAAGGGGGCGACAGTGTTTGCGTATCCGGTCCGAGATCCGCAGCGCTACGGTGTGGTGGAATTTGGCGCCGACGGCAGGGTTCTGAGCATCGAAGAGAAACCGGCTCAGCCCCGATCACGCTTCGCGGTCACCGGCCTTTATTTTTACGACTCCTCCGTAGTGGAGCGTGCCCGTCGGATAGTGCCATCTTCCCGGGGCGAGTTGGAAATTACAGACCTTAACCGCCAATATCTAGAGGAGGGCCTGTTGCAGGTTGAGTTAATGGGTAGGGGTATGGCTTGGTTGGATACCGGCACCATCGATTCCTTTCACGAGGCGTCCAGTTACATCCGGGCGCTTGAGCATCGCCAGGGGCTGAAAGTGGGCTGCCCTGAAGAGGTGGCCTGGCGCATGGGCTGGATCACCGCTGACCAGCTCACGGCCCTAGCAGAACCGCTGCGCAAGAGCGGCTATGGCGATTATCTCTTGCAGTTGTTGGAGCCCGGTCATGCGGGCTGAGCGTCTGCATACCCCGCAGGGGCAGGTCCTGGAGGGACCGTTGCTGTTCATCCCGCAAGTGTTTCGGGATCGGCGCGGGTTCTTCTATGAGAGTTGGAATCAGCGGGTTTTTGCTGAGCTGCTGGCTTACTATGGCCAGACTGTTCCAGCTCCATTTGCCCAAGACAATCACTCTTGCTCCAGCCAAGGGGTGCTGCGCGGGCTTCACTACCAAGTGGACCCCCATCCGCAGGACAAGCTGGTGCGGTGTGTGGTTGGCGAGATCTTCGATGTTGCTGTGGATCTGCGGCGCGCGTCTACAACTTTCGGCCAGTGGTGTGGTGTGCGTCTGAGCGCAGCCAACCAGCATCAGCTCTGGGTGCCCAACGGGTTTGCCCATGGTTTTCTGAGTCTCACTGATGGGGTGGAGGTGCTTTACAAGTCCACTGAGTACTGGTTTCCTGCTTGTGAGCGAGCCATCCGCTGGGACGATCGCGACTTGGCAATCGCCTGGCCTCTCGAGGCTCTGGCTGGTGCCTCGCTTCAGCTGACGGTTAAGGATTCTGAGGCTCCCAGCTTGAAGGAAGCCATGTTCAGCGGGGCCCTGTTCTCATGAGGGTGCTTCTCACTGGGGCCGCCGGTCAGCTTGGCCAAGCCTTGATGGCCGCTCGCCCTGCGGGTGTGACCGTGATCCCTAGCTCCCGTGGAGGTGGCAATGGACATACCCAGCTTGATCTAGCCGATCCCCTCGCTTGCCGCTCTCTGGTGTTGGAACAGCGACCAGATGCTGTGATTAATGCAGGCGCCTACACGTCGGTGGATCGAGCCGAGAAGGAGCCAGCCTTGGCGCAAGCAGTTAATGCCGAAGCTCCGGCTGCTTTTGTGGAGGCTTTGTCCAAAACCGGTGGTCAGCTACTGCAGCTCAGTACTGACTTTGTATTCAATGGTCGTCAAGGCAGCCCCTACGCACCCGAGCAACATGTGGATCCTTTGGGGGTCTATGGAGTGAGCAAAGCTGCAGGTGAGTCTGCTGCCCTCGAGTTGCCCGGAGGCAGAGTTCTTCGAACTAGTTGGGTGTACGGGCCCGTTGGACGCAATTTTTGCCTCAGAATGCTGCAGCTGCACCGGGAGAAGCTAAAGATCGAGGTGGTGGCCGATCAGGTGGGTTGCCCCACGGCCACCCACACCTTGGCAGCTGCTTGTTGGCAGGCCCTCAAGTTGGTAGGTGATGTAGGTATGACTCCTTTGCCACGATTGATGCACTGGAGCGATGCGGGAGCTGCCAGCTGGTACGACTTTGCACTGGCCATCGGTGAAGTTGGGGTGGAATTGGGCTTACTTCATGAAGCAGCACTAGTCCGCCCAATCACCAGCTCAGACTACTTAACCCGAGCTTGCCGTCCTTCATATTCTCTTTTGGACTGCACCAGCACGCGAGCACTTCTCGATATAGAACCTATACATTGGCGCTTGGCCCTGCGTCGGGTACTGAAAAGCCTTGCCTATTCTAGAACTATTCTCAAATCGAAATGATACAAAACAAGCTCCCTGAGAATTGTCAGCGCATCCTAGTAACCGGCGGAGCTGGTTTCATTGGGGGTGGAGTTGTACAGCGAATTTTGAATTGCACCCAGGCTCTCGTGTTTAATTTAGATAAATGCGGATATGCAAGCGACCTCACCTGTATTGGTAGTCATCCACGCCATCAGCTTCTGCGTGCTGATTTAGCGGATGCTGAAGCCACGGCAGTAGCTGTGCAGCATGCCGACCCTGATTTAGTGATGCATCTGGCAGCCGAAAGTCATGTCGACCGTTCGATCGAAGGACCTGCGGTTTTCATACAGAGCAATGTGGTTGGAACATTTAACTTGTTAGAAGCGATACGGAACCACTGGAGCAAACTTTCACCGGAGCGGCAGGCCGTTTTTCGTTTTCACCATATCAGTACTGATGAGGTTTTCGGTTCGCTCGGGCAAGATGGTCGTTTTTCAGAAACTACTTCATATAATCCCACCTCTCCTTATTCAGCCAGCAAGGCAGCAAGTGATCACCTCGTAAGAGCTTGGCACAGCACTTATGGCTTACCGGTTTTAATATCAAATTGCTCGAACAACTTTGGTCCCAGACAGTTTCCAGAAAAATTAATACCCTTAACCATAAAGAATGCTCTATCCGGCAAATCTATTCCCATATATGGGGATGGTTCCAACGTGAGGGATTGGCTTTTCGTTGAGGACCACATCGATGCGCTCCTTATGATAGCTGCATCTGCTAAACCAGGTAAAACATATTGTATAGGAGGACGCAGTGAGCGTACGAATAAATATGTGGTGGATCTAATTTGTCGACTTATTGATACCCGCATTCCGCAATATGCTCCTCATGCTCGGCTGATTGACTACATAGCAGATCGACCAGGGCATGATCGACGCTATGCAGTGGATTCCAGATTGATTTTTGAGGATCTTGGATGGTATCCGAGGCATACCTTCGAGGAGGCGATCGAAAAGACGATTGACTGGTATATTAATAAGTGGTCATGATGTGCATATTCAGCATCCTAGGCCTATTAGCTTGATTGATAATGTGGCAGATGAGTCAGCAAGAGCGATTAATAATTAGCGTTAAAATATTAAAGAAGATAATTTATTTATTTGACATGCTAATGAGCTCTTGTATCTGAAATGCGTCCCCTCAGGAGTGTCTAGCCAGGATCCAGGATCATCATTAAGCATAGAATTAGAATGAGTATCTGTTCGAATGAATTTGCAAAGGGATGCAATGTTATTAAAACCTAATAAGGATGAATTGGCGAATTCGAGAAGAGACGGATTGTCAATAAATAGGATTCTACTCCCAGTTAGCAATGACTCAATTGTAGACCAAGATAAAACAAAGGGTCTTGAAAGATAGAGTTGATAATCATGATTAGAAACAGCATCTAGATATTCATTATAATTTGTCGTTGACGTTAGACTAACTTTTCCTGGAAGTTCGTTGTTGAAGCACTCAAGAAAGACTTTCCACGGAGTGCTTTGCTTATAATAGTCATAAACCCATCTATCAGCGGCCACGATCGATAAACTCTCGTAGCAATCAGTGGGAACATTTTTAATCAGCTCTGCTAGCCTGTCGGCACCACGAGTGTATTCGAGACCTCTGCTGATAAAAAGAAGTTTTGGTTTGCGACTCTTAACTCCTGTCGAGCGCCGTCGCCGCTGAAATAAATCTGAAGGAAATCCATCCCTTATAACTCGAATCCTACTACGATAATCACTGGGAAACTGGCTCTTTTGCCATTCTGTAGGTGAAATCAAGCAACTGGCAGTCTCAAGGGCTTCCGTAATCGATTTATTTATGTTTGGGCTGAAAGGAACTTGATTTCTAGAATGATACTGAATATTTGTTTCATTAAACCACCACTCACAAAAAGCTATTACCTTGACCTTCGGGAAATATCTAGCGATGTTATGACTATCCCATCCTGCATGTAATATAATCAGATCTGGCAACCATCCACTATCTACCAGTAACTTTGAAAGCCCCCTAAAATACACTTTGTAGTCACCTTCGTTGGTTGATTTCCCCTTCATAGCAAGCTCGGAACTGGCGAGCACTTTGCAGCCTGTGTGAGGCCAGTTTGTAACCTCTAAGCACGCGAACACTATCTCGTTCCCCATTCGTGCTAGACTAGGAATTATCCATCTAAATTGACCCGGGTAAGACCTGTGAGCAAAAAGAATTTTCATCAGATTTCGGATGGTAAAGCAGAATCGATTAACGCTAACACCTTAGAGCATAACTTGACCTCGTTGGCTAAGATCAATCCAAATCTTGTACAGCGTTTAAGAGATATCCAAAGTGCCACCCAAAGTTTTGTAGGTTCAAACAGGTTATCCCTTCAAAAACAATTAGAGTGCCGCATATATTGCTCCGCAGGTCCTTACACTATATACAATAATACCTTTCATCTTAAGTCAGAGCATGAGTCAGCATATAAGTCATTTATTTCAGGCGACGCCTCTTTCTCTAACTTTATACAAAACTACTTCGATAAGCACGTAGATGTTCATCCATCCTTTTTCATGCAAATGCTTATATCAGATTTACATGATGCAAAATTCACATTATCAAAATTACCTCATAATCGTGACCAGCCCCATTTAGCTATTGTTGGTGGTTTAGACAATAGAGAAGACTTCTACGAGTTTTTAAAAACTCTTAATGCAAGTAATGTCCTGCTACTTGAAACATCCATTCATTCACTTTGCGCGTTTCTTTCAGAGTACTCGCTTGCTGAATGCCAAGCGATTCAAGCTAATAACAAAGGCTCACTAGGTCTTGCAATTGCATGTGATAACGTTCAATCGGTTATAGCAGAAGTATATCGATGGGTTCAATCAAGAAATCCTAGTGCTATTGAAGGCTTGATATGGGCTGATTCTCTATCTAATGATGAACATTTAAAACAGGTCAAAAGTTATATTATGGATTCCCCTGCAATGGTTGAATCAATCGCGAGGTGTGGCTATCAATTAGACGAATATAATATGTTGCTAAATACATCTCTCAACCTTTCTAATCATCAATCCTCTCATATCTATTCACCGATTAAATCACTAGGTTCTTTTGATTACCCTGTAGTGCTCACAGGCTCCGGATCATCGCTCGATAATTTGTTGCCAACATTAAAGGAGAACAGGGATAAATTTATACTTGTTACAGGAGGTAGTTCAATCAGTACAGTTCTAGACTTCGATATCACTCCAGACATTCATATCCAATTAGAAAGAAGTGAACATCAATATGACCTTCACAATGAACTTTCTCAGAAGTATGATCTCAGTCAAATCTTGCTAATTGCCAGTAGTTCCGTACCTAATAGACTTCAGATGATTTTTAACAAAACCATATATTTCTTTCGCCCCGCACTTGTCCCATTGGCATTGTACGCGCAATTACCACACGAAATATTGAATGCGGAAGGACCTGATACAATTAACTCAGCTTTGTCTGGGATTTTAGGCTATAATTTCAAAGACATCTATCTGGTTGGTGTTGATTGTGGAGCTAATAATAAACTTAAAATTAGATCTAAAGGAGCTTTTGGAGGAACAATCCCTAGAAAGTTAGACACCGTAGAATTAGGTGCCGAGGGTAGAACAGTTTTTACTAACAGACGTTTACAGTCAGTTCGAGATGCTCTTGCAGGGGCGATTCGTATTAATTCCAAGAGTATAAGTGTATATAATCTTAGTAGCGGACTTAATATACCTGGAACAAAGCAGGCGCCAGATGACCTCAGTAAAGTTATAGAATCTTATCCTAGCATTTCTGAGGGTCATCGCTCCGAGTTACTAGAATTGCTTGTTTCATCTAGTCCCTCTTCTACTACGCAGCGATCCCATACTTCATGGCTCATATCTAATCCTAGACAGAAATGTTTTGATTTCTTCAGGGAATTAGAGTACATAATTAAGCATTCAGATACTACAGCCAAATTGTTTGATGATATTTATAGGCACATATCCCTTTCCAAGAAAAGAAAAACCAAGTCTGATGAGTTCCTTCCTCGTCTTGTACGTGGTACATACAATAAGATTATACCAATTATTCAATCTGTGCTCAATTCTCTGCAGGAGACTAGCCAGGTTAACAGCGAAGATTCTATTAACGTAATAAAGAGCACGCTTATGAGATTTAGCGATCTCTTGGAAAATGAATGTTACGTTTTAATTGATTTAGTCGACCCCTCCAACAAAAACGAACTTACCACCATAATTGAAAGGGTATTCAAGTGACTATTGACAATCTTTTTTCATCCAATCTAAATACTCTTTCTTCTGTTATTTCCTCCCTTGGTTTTGATATTACTAAACTCCACCCTGATAAGTCCAAGCCTGCAAAAGACCTAATAAGACTTCAAATTAACACAGCTATTTACGCACACCAAAAACGTCTACCTGTTGTCTCTCTGCAAATACCTTATGAAACTTCTCTAAGTGATGATGACTGCTTCTCAGTTCTATCTGATTTTAGGCATTCAATAAGAAGCAGTTTTTCTCCACCATTCCTCCGGCGAGTCCATACAAACATTTTTCGCCTTTTGCAGATTTCTTCACAGGAGGCTGAAACACAACTAAATCGTCCATCATCACTAGTTATATACGGTTTAAACAACCCTTATTTCTTAGAAAGCCTTCTTAAGAAAGTCTCTGACTACAAGCCTAGTTATGTGGCTTTTGTAGACCACGAGTCATCCAATATACTGACTACTTTATCTACGACCAACTGGTCAAAAATCCAGTCCTTATTCCTGAAAAATGGTATTGTTAGCAACTTTTTTTTCGGAGATACTCCTGAAGAAGCCCTCCAACAGTTCAGCAATTGGGTTTGTAAATTCTCCTTGTACGATGCGTTCAATTTTCAATACTATGTTGACCCTATCTTTAACGAAGCAGCAAAAGTCTCAATTCCTATACTTCAGAACCCAAGTATCTATCAAAAGGCGATAACAAGGGGCTTTATTGAAGATAATCTCAATATGGTTGTTAATAGTTTGGATGCTTTTCAGGAAGCTTCTCACTCTAATAATGTTTCTTTCATTAGTTTTAATCCTCAACCTTCTATCAGCCTTAGAACCCCAGCAGTACTTGCTGCAAGTGGTCCATCCTTATCATCAAGTCTTGATTTCCTTAAAAGTCATCCTGAGTATCCCGTTTTTTGTGCGGGAAGTGCAGTTACTTCGCTTATTCAATCCGGCATTAAACCACAGTATTGTGTACTAGTTGAGAGGAACGAATCTGTATACAAAAAGCATCTTTCTTGCAGTGAATTTCATTCTAAACTCAAAGATATAACTCTTATAGCAGCAACTTCTGTAGACTACAGAATCTTCAAATTCTATAAGGATGTATATCTTTACACCAGAGACAGTAATCCACTCTCTTCCCATACGATTCCCAACAATCTCCTAGCCCACACTCATCCAACTTCTGTTAATGCCGCACTATCAGTTATGATAAATTTAAATATTACTGATATTTTGTTAGCAGGAGTTGATTTCTCTTTTTCTACACGTGAATATACTCGCCATAAACATGCCCATGGCAACGGCAGCTACAAGGCTTCTTATGCTGTGACAGACTACTCGAACCGAACTGTATTCTCTGAGTCCTCTTTATTACGATCTTATCAATCTGCACTTTTAACAATGGCCAGTCACGCGCATGTTGTTTTATACAATAAAAGTAGACCTCTGTTGCTGCCGAGCCTATCTCCGCCTGATAGTTTTACGTCTCTTGAAGCAAAACCAATATATTTAAGTAGTTGCACTGACTTTCCACAGCTAAAGCATCTATCAATGCTTAATCTTAGGTCAGAACTCGATAAACTAAAGAGTTTCTTAATGCAATCTGCAGCATGGATCGAGAACTCATGGCAACCAGGTACGTGCTGCCCTTTCACAACTTTTCATAATTACATATACTTGTTAGTAGACTATAAGTTACCCCTCACTATAGTCTATCCTTCCATCTTTGAACTTATTCTCTGCTATTCTAGGTCTTTTTCATTGCTATCTAAAACACTGACAGATCAAACACTAATACGCGAAAAATCGTATTCACTTTTTTCCTCATTTTTGGATGAATCTGTCTACATGTTATGCTTAGCACTTTCAGTTCTTGCCGATTATGAAAGAAAATAGTAACAAAGTCTGCATTGTTGGACTTGGGTATGTTGGACTACCGCTGGTCTCAGCGATTCTGTCTAACACCTCAGACTTTGTTTACGGCATTGATACCTGTGATGAGCGTTGCGCTCAGATTAGTCTCTCACAGTTGCCTGGTACTCTTTCAAAATTCAATAATGTCTTGAGAAACAATAGTAGCCGAATCAAAGTTAGTAATTCTCATCAGCAAGGTGTCATCTACGACTTTGTACTTATATGTGTTCCGACCCCATTATATGTTGATTACACGCCTGATCTTCGTTTTGTTGAATTTGCTTTTGCTGGTATTATTGACAATGTATCTGATGAAACAACCATTATTCTCGAGTCAACCGTATATCCTGGATGTACCGAGGAACTATACAGCAAGTACTTTGACGGACTGGAACTTTCTCCTCAACTAGGATTTTCGCCTGAACGAGAAGACCCTGGCAATAAATCTTTTACAGTTTCAACTACACCAAAGATAATCTCAGCATCGTCTGCTGCTGCTTTGTCGAGAATATCAGCTTTTTATCGGAGGTTTGTTGATTCGGTAGTTCCTTGTCCCTCCATAAAATGTGCTGAACTGGCAAAACTATTAGAGAATACTCAGCGATCTGTCAATATATCATTAATGAACGAACTAAAGCTCTACACAACTAAAATTGGTGTCGACATATATGATGTAGTTAATGCAGCATCTACTAAGCCATTTGGGTTTATGCCCTACTATCCTGGTCCAGGAATAGGTGGTCATTGTATTCCCATTGATCCCTCTTATCTGTACTGGAGTGCGAAGCGCATTGGCATTGATTTGACTTTTATTCAACATTCAGTTAGCATCAATACGGAGATTTCTGACCATATTACTAATGACCTTATTTCAATTTGCAATTCAAGACAGATTTCTCCTTTCTCGTCCACGCTTCTTTTGGCAGGTTTATCATATAAAAAGAACATAGATGATATGAGGTCTAGTCCCTCATTACCACTCTTTCTCGGCCTAAAAATACATTTCCGAAACATATTTCTTTACGACCCTCTCGTAACAAGTCAGTCTTTGCCTACCCAGTACAATTCACCTAATACAAAGTTTATTCAGGACTTGGATGTCCAAGACATCTCGTCCACTGGACAGCATATTATTACGCTTGTCATAACTGATCACGACTGTATTGATTTTAATCTTTTATCCTCAATTAGCACACTTGTGTTTGATACTAGAGGTCGTTTTCAGGCTGATAGTACTAAATACTTTAGATTATGAGCTACGTAACTATAATTCCTGCAAAGGCTAATTCCTCCCGTATTCCTCACAAGAACTTCCGGGAAATCTATAACCGCTCAAGTCTTGTTGATATAACACTTAAGCATGCTACCAACCTACAGGACCAAAGTCTCTGTATATTAAGTACAGATCATTCAAGTTACTCGTTAAGAGGCTATGATGAACGATATCAGCTTCATATTAGGCCCGATAACCTTTCGACAAGGGATTCATCTATATTAAGTCTTCTTCATTCAATTGTTATTGAATACGATATTTCCCCTTCCACAAACATATTGCTACTTCAGCCTACGTCTCCCTTTAGAACACATGCAGAGTTAGCAGACATCAATAATCTTGCTCTCAGCTTGAATTCTTCGTCCCTTTTCTCTGGATATATTTCTACAGATGCTCATCCTTTTAGGATGTACAAGCCTGTCGCCAGCATCTCTGCAAATCCCTTTAATGTAACGCCATGGCATCAAGATCTAACATCGCAATCAATTCAAGCTCAGCACTTACCAAGTTGCATACATAGAGATGGGGCTTTTTATCTTTTCTCTGCTGCAGATATCCACTCCAGTAGACTCTACAATGAGAACGTTCTATGTTATGTAAGGCCCCAAGCTTTATCAATTAATATTGATGAGCCTATCGATTTTCTTATTGCAGAATCTCTGATTAGGCTTACATCCTGCTGTGCAGAAACACTTCTTGAAATCTGTGGGCTTTAATGCGGATCCTCATTCCTGTCGAGGATATTGGAGACGCCCTTTTGGCATCTCTGCGCGATCTAAGACTAAAAAGTTCTACTCTCCTTTTTAGTAGCAATCCCATTAATGATCTTCACCTAGCGAATGCTGTACTCGTCAGACCACATAGTCGATTGTTATCCGTTCTCACAGACTTCGAGATACCCCACGGTCTTTCAACAATTTTATCAGACAGTACAGGAATATCACACCTTCAATGTTTTATGCAAAATCATCCTGAGTTATCTATTTTCAGCCTTAGAGATATTCCACTATCTCAGCTTAATCAAATTACGGCTGCTGGTGAGCTATCTGATCTTCTTTTACGCCTAAGTATTCGACCCGTTCACTCAGTTCTTCGACAATCCTCCAATATATCAATACCGGTATCGTCTAGAGAACGAGCATCCAATCTTGGCAACACGATCAACTCAACCCGCTTAGGATTATGGGGCTTCGGTCGTATTGGGCAGTATATATTTAATCAATGGAAGAATATCTGCTCGTCTATCCATTATTATGATCCATATGTTCGAAGTGCTAATGAATATTATACTTATGGTGTGTCAACATTAGAAGAACTTCTCGATAAATCAGATCTTATATTACTTGCTGTTACTGACGATGTAACGAGCAATGTTTCACTAATTAATCAGACTAACATAAGCTTTTTTAAAGACAAGAAGCTTGTTAATATCTCCAGGTCTTATATGGTTGATTCTTTCTCTGTACTAAAGTCACTTAATGCTAATGAACTTCTTTCCTACTATACGGATTTTCCTCTAATATTTCCAGACCATCTCAGTGATACAGACCTTTCTGCCATTGATCTTCTTATACAGTATGGTAAACTTGTTGTCCTACCTCATATTGGTGGTGCTACCCATCAATCTTGGCTAGCCTCACTGACAGCCCTCTTATCTCACTTAGATGAACGATACGATTAATCTTGATTCACTTAACGATTGGGCTTTTAACATTTTAGAAATATATAACTATAATAAACCTGGGCCTTATGATTACTGGTATAGGTGGCTTCAAACAACTGCCAGACTACTTGATAGACCACTTACCATTGTAGAAATAGGTGTATATCGTGGACGTACTTTAATACCAACCGCTCACTTGGCATCTTTGGTACACCCTAATAGCGTTGTTTTCGGATTTGACACATTTGAAGGTTTCCCCAGTGACTATCTTGATGATCGCGATGATCTACATTTCTTTCAATACCTTTTAGATCGTTGTATTATATCTTCGAGCCATAAAGAGCTTGTTGATTTGAATCGTTATTATTTAGAGGCTATTGGTCGCTCCACTGATGTCCTAAGCCTGAGTTCCAGCTCTAATTTCAGTAAAACATCATTAGAATTTGTTTCTCATCGACTTAATGTTTTTAATACTTTAAACTGTAAGCTTGTTAAAGGTGCTGTTGAACAGACTATACCTTCTTCACTTCCTGAAACCATTGACGCGGTTTTCCTAGATTCAGATCTTTATCAATCTTACAAACACACACTCCCACACCTCTTCTCCAAACTTAAACCCGGTGGATTTATATTTCTAGACGAATATTATAGTCTGAAATTCCCTGGCCCAAGGTATGCAACATATGAATTTACTCAAACACAACCGGATGCCAAGTTAATTATGGTATCTAAAGAAAGTTTTGGTTTCGAGCGATGGATTTTGTCTAAATAGTTATGGCTCCTCTATTTGACCGGTCTCTGTCCGTCCCTTATTTAATTGCTGAAGTAGGGCTCGCCCACGGTGGATCTTACACTCTTGCGTCTTCATATATTAAACTTTGCAAGGAACTCGGGATTAATGCGGTAAAGTTCCAGCATCATAGTAGTATTCACGAATCTACTTACTCAGAATCTTTTCGCTTCTCTTCACCACATATATTTCCTTCAACGCGATACGACTACTGGGATGATACTTCTTTTAGTAAAGATCAATGGACTACCCTTTGTGCGTATGCCAAATCACTTGATATAGCTATTGGCATTACACCAAATAGTCGTCACTCTCTTCGTCAAGTATATGAATGTGGCTTTGATTTTATCAAAATAGGCAGCAGTGATTTTACAAATTATCATATGCTGGACGATCTGCAGCTATCGCATTTACCTGTTGTAGCCAGTCTAGGTTTTGGCCAACTTGAATCGATCAACTATTTTCTTTCCCGCTACAGTATTCAAGACCTATACTTTCTTGATTGCATATCATCCTATCCTTCTAACGTATCTGATTTTTCTGTAAATCGTTTATTTTACCTTAAGAGTATCTTGCCTGATCATATTCAGGTTGGTCTATCTGACCATAGTGGTTCTCTTATGCCTATTCTTGCCTCAGTATTATCTGGCTTTAGAATCTTTGAATTCCATCTTACTATCTCACCCCACATATTCAACTTTGACCTCACCTCTTCTCTCACAATTGAGCAGGTGACAACCCTTCAGGAGTGTATCAAGCAGTATCTTAGTTTTTCTACTTACGAGCACACGGATAACTACATCAACAAATCTGATATCAATGTCTTAAAAGGATTTAAGAAGTACCTTTTTGTTTCAGATCACGGTTTAGCTGAGGGTACTCATATCTCAGCTGACAACATATTAGTTCTTCGATCTGCTTGTTCTCCTGATCTCATACCCCAAGATCAATACCATAGCGTACTTGGTAAACGTACTTTGAGGGATCTTCAACCCCACACTCCCTTATCTTTTACTGATCTTTTGATGCCATGAGAAAAGTTAGTGTTGTCGTTGCTAGTAGAGCAAATTATGGCCGTTCCCAGTCCATTCTTCGAGCTATTCAAGATCACCCAAACCTAGAGTTAGATCTCATCCTTGCAGCTAGTGCATTGCTTTATCGCTATGGGGATATTGAAGCTCTTGTAATGAAGCATGGTTTTGATATATCACACAAAATATTCTCTGTGGTTGAAGGAGAGAATCATGTCAGCATGGTCAAGTCAACATCGATGCTGCTGAGTGACCTTGGTTCTTATCTGTCCAACTCAGCACCCAATGTTGTTCTTACAATAGCTGATCGTCACGAAACTCTAGCTACTGCAATTGCTGCATCCTATCTAAATATCCCATTAGCACATACTCAAGGCGGCGAAGTCACAGGATCAATTGACGATTCTGTCCGACACAGTATTACAAAATTAGCAAATATTCACTTTCCTGCCACCAAAAAAGCTGCCTTAAATCTACTACGTCTTGGAGAGGACCCTTCATCAATTTACTTTACTGGATGCCCTGCAATTGATATTGCTAATTCAATCAACAAATCTGTTGAACAGATCAGTTCCCCACATTTGGGCTCAGGATGCCCCATAGATTTTCGCCACGATTACGGAATTATCCTCTTTCACCCGAATACCCAATCCCCTGATGAGATCCATCCCGTTCTTTACCGCCTTTTCCGCATTGTTTCTTCTAGCCATATTCCATTTATCTGGCTTTGGCCAAATGTTGATGCTGGTAGTGATATCATATCTAAGCTTCTCCGGCAGCAAAGAAACGAGGACGTTTTCTTCTCACAAAAAGTGCGCTTTGTTCGTAGTTATTCACCCGAAGACTACATCCGCGTGTTAGCAAATGCTAGAGTACTTATTGGCAATTCAAGTTCATTTATCCGCGAAGCGTCTTTTCTTGCTGTACCCTCTCTAATAATTGGAGATAGACAGCGTCAGCGTGAGCTAGGGCGCAATGCACTTCGTTTCAGTTACCAAGAGTTCCTATCCTTACCAGATTCTTTGAGTGATTTGCTTGATATGTTGCCAGATCCTAACAATTTGGCCCAAGATAATCTTTATGGCCACGGAACCGCCGGGCAGCAGATCGCAAATCTACTCGCCACCATTCACCTCGCCACTGTAAAGCCCCCTCTTTAGGCCTGTGCCACTTTTTTTATTGTGACATCGTTTGGCATTTTACGGTTATCCGTACTAATATCTTAAAGCTACATTAGTAGCGAACCGCGGATTCAGCTTCTTTTGACATCATGACTGTCACTTTACAAGGCACCTCCGGTGCTGACACACTTTTTGCAAACACAGCAACAAGCACCGTTGCCCTTGGAAACGAAGGTAACGACCGTATAATCCAGCAAGGTCTGTTATCCACGCTCTACGGAGGTCAGGGGGACGACCTTATTCAGATCGACATACCTGCTGGTGCTATCACTTCAGTATTTGGTGGTAGAGGCGCCGACACCATTTACATCACCGGCGGCAATACTACAACGACTCTCTACGCTTCGGTTGGTGGAGACAATGCGGGTGACGATCTTTTCGAATACAACGGTGGTGGCGCCACCGATATTCAGGGCGCCATGTGGGGTGGTGGAGGCAATGATACCTTCACTTTCAGTGGCTCTGAACTTGTTGCTGCTACTGTTTACGGCAACGCCGGTTCCGATAATTTCCGAACCGAATCAAACCTTTACCGAGGTTCCATCATTGGGCTTGGTGCTGGCAATGACTCTGCAACCTTTGCCTTGGCTGCAGCATCACTCCTTCAAAACGCCACACTAAATGGTGGTGAGGGTAAGGATACTCTCCAATTTAGCGCAATTGGCCTCGTTGTCAGTGGAGACGTGCGCCTCGGTATGGGCGGCGGAGCTGACATTATAAGTGCTCAGCTTGAAACTGCTATTCTTTCCGGCAATCTTCTCTTCGCTGGTGATTCCGGTACTGATACCATCTACCTTACGCTCTCCGGACAAGTAGTTGCAGGTGGATCACTCTCTATCTTTGGCGACACCGGAATTGATGTCACTGCTACCCACAATGATCTGATTGTCTTTGATCTCGCAGACACTGCACTTCAAACTACCGGCACACTTTCCGGTGGTGGCGGTGCAGATACACTGTTGGTTACTGGTTCTGACATGACTGGTACCAGTGGTTATGTTGGCCAAATCAACGGTGGTTTTGGTAACGACGTTATCAAGGTTGATGGCATTGCATTCCGATCCACCATCAACGGTGGTGCTGGTAATGACTCTATTAGTTACAACCTCGCAAACAACTCTGCCATTGTAACCAGCGCTTATGCCAGCTACTCAACTTTGGTTGGTGGCGACGGTAATGACACCTTTGTCAATACCGCTTTCAACACGGCAGGTGGTGACGCTACTGCACAGTATTTTGTGACAGGTCTGGCCTGGAACCTTCAGGGCTTTGCTACTGGGGATCTTATCCAACTTCTAGGTAACACTGACGTCAATGCAGGAGCTAACATTGCCAGGAGCGCCTTCTTTACTGCGGCAATGAGTTCTTTGCTCACTGCAGCTACAAATAACACACGAGCTGGAAACTACGTCGCTCTCTTCCAAGAGGGTGATGATGTTATCTTCCAGATCGTTGCCTCAACGATTCTTGCGTCATTGAACGTAACTCAGTCTGCAGCACGTGGTATTGGAGTCATTCGATTCCAAAATAACACCACACTTCTTGCCAACGCCTCTGGTGGTGGCGCTCTTTCAAACGTTGGCATTAGCATCACTCAAGGGCTGAATGGTATGACTATTAGCTTCACCTAATTTATCCTCTTAATTCCATTATCTCTCTAACCGGCCCTCTTTGGGCCGGTTTTTTTCTTTCATGTTCAACTCCTACCCCGTTTTCAGTTACGAAGTAACACCCGAAAATCGTTTACAACTACACCTTTGTAATAAATTAGATCATCATAGCCTAGCTTGGTATAAACACCTGCATTCCATTTCTACAATATTCAAAGACGCCCGTTTAGCCCCTCTTCTAGCAACTATACTTTCGTTCTTTGACGCATCAAGCCCTCAGTTTCCACCCGATTTTGTCAAATGTGTAAGATTATATGGTATCCTCGACATTCTAAAGCCTCACCAAGTTATAGAGTTAGGCTGCGGCACCAGTACTTCAGTTATTTCATTTTATCTTTCAAATACCAAGCACCTGGCATGCACTGCTTACACTTTTGATGATAATCCTGATTGGCTTAATCTTACCTATTCAAAGATTTACAAAAGTTCTTCCCCTGACCATCGCCATCATTTTATAAACTATATTGATTCTTCGACCTTCTCAGATATAAACATTGACATTACTAATAATCGTCCTGTCTTCTTTTATCTAGATGCATCTTTTGATGATTCTAGTACCCAAGGTCTTAAACATCTCAAAACTATCTTGTCAAATACTAAATCTTCCTTTATTGTTCTCATTGACTCTCGTATGGCAGCCGTGGCAAATTTACACCAGATCGCCGTTGCTTGCGCGCAGAATTTGTATGTACACACTACTAAGTGTTTGGTCAAAAACCTGAAGAATGATCCATTCCTTAAGGTGATGACTGACTACACCATTGTCTCAAATGACTCCCAGCTAATTGATCAACTCAAGAGTTCCTTCGATCAAATATATTGCTCCCATTAAGTATTTTAAGTAAGTCCCGTATCAGTGCTAATTAAAGAGCATTTACACGTCCCCCTATGACTTCCAGAATCATTAACATTCCCATTGCTTTCGCAATTATATTTTATTCAACTTATTCCGGTCCATTTCTGCTGTTGTAGTGCATGTCTTCCCTTAATTCTCTACCAGGTGTCCTCATTAATCCCCCTTGTTGTCGTGTAATACAAGTCCACACCGTATTAATTTTGTGTCTTTAGCATATTATACGATCTACATTCCGTCAAACACCCCCCTTCGCTTCTGTCATCTCTTTATTATTGTCCTTTACCTCTCTAATTCAAGTGATATACAACATAATCCTGTCAATTGACGTGACTACTTCTATCGGTCCAGTGCTTATGAAATTGGTGGTTGTAGTCATGTTGCAGCTCCTTGTTGAGCTAACTCCAGGGGCGCACGCCCCAGGAGGGCCGAATGTGGCCTGATCGTGTTGTGCCCCCAGCGCCAGCGATCAGCCAGGAGTTGGGCCTCTAGTGCTGTGGTGAACAGCTCGGTGTTGAGGAACTCATCGCGGAAGCGGCCATTGAACGATTCAGCGAATCCGTTCTCCCAGGGGGATCCAGGCGCGATGTAGACCGTGCTGGTAGTGGTGCTGGCCGCACACCAGCCCCGGAGGGCCTGGGCAATGAACTCCGGACCGTTGTCCGATCGGATGAACGCTGGTGCCGGGTAGAGGCTGGTGAGCTCCTCCAGCACCGCCACCACGTCCTTGGCCTTGCAGTGCCTTCCCACCACCCGGATCGCCAGGCAGAGGCGGCTGTGCTCGTTGATCACGTTCAGGAACTTGAGCCACCGGCCGTCGGCCGTGGTACGAACTGGAAATCCATGGCCCACACCTGGTGGGGATGCTCAGCCCGGTGACGCCGCACTGAGCCGTCGGCGGGCCGTGCCCGCTTTCGCTTCCTGGCCGTAGGCCGCTGCAGGCCTTCCTCCCGCC
>Ga0194129_10004143_pt1 | contig 19533 bp, 17 predicted proteins | sample TA2KigCa35mmetaG_FD_150862 | JGI IMG/M metagenome (GOLD analysis project Ga0194129, IMG submission 150862) | Freshwater microbial communities from Lake Tanganyika, Tanzania - TA2015038 Kigoma Deep Cast 35m | ecosystem: Environmental > Aquatic > Freshwater > Lake | place: Tanzania: Lake...
GGATGCCGAGCTGGTGCTCACGGTGCTGGCCGATGGCGCGGTCACCAGCGCGGTGCTGCTCGAGCAGGCCGGCCGCGCCCTGGCCGGCCTGCTGGTGCTGCAGCTGGCCACGATCGGCCCGGCCCAGAGCCTTGCGCTGGCCCAACAGCTGGAGCACCTGGGTTGCGCCTATCTGGAGGCGCCGGTGCTGGGCAGCCGGCCCGAAGCCCTGGCCGGGCGCCTGCAGGTGATGGTGGGCGGCGGCGTGGCCGACTTGCAGCGGGCACTGCCGGTGTTGCGCGACCTGGATCCCGAGCCCAGACACCTGGGAGCGGTGGGTGCCGCCAGCCACACCAAGCTGGCACTCAACCAGCTGATCGCCAGCCTGACCCACAGCTTTTCGCTGTCGCTGCATCTGGTGCAGCAGGCCGGGGTCGAGGTGGAGGCGTTCATGGCGATCCTGCGCGGCAGCGCCCTGTATGCGCCCACCTTCGACAAGAAGCTGGCCAAGGAGTTGGCCGGCGACTACGGCAACCCCAACTTCCCCACGGCACACCTGCGCAAAGACCTCAACCTGTTTGTGGAGGCAGCCGCGGCTCAGGGCCTCGACACCCAGGGGCTGGAGGGGCTGCAGCGGCTGCTCGAGCGGGCCACCGCGGCCGGGCTGGATGCACTCGACTACAGCGCCCTGCACGCGCTCACCGGCAGCCCCCAGCTGGGGGATGCTCAACGCGTTTGCGACGACGATTGAGCACTTAATTTGATTTGCGGCGATGGCCAAGCGCAAGCCGCCGAACACCATCCCCCGGGCCGCAGCCGGAGCCGCAGCGGACTGTCCGGAGCAGCAATTGATCGCCAAGCTGCAGCGCATCGAGGCCTTGTTTGCCCGGCCGGGCAGCGAAGGGGAGTGGATTGCCGCCGAGCGGGCCCGGCAGCGCATCGTCGATCGGCTCGAGCAACTGGCCGCCGAAGAGCCACCGATCGAATTCCGCTTCACGCTGTCGGATCAATGGTCCAGGCACCTGTTCGTGGCCCTGTTGCGCCGTTATGGCGCCAACCCCTACCGCTACCGAGGCCAGCGCCGCACCACGGTGATGGCCCGCCTGAGCCGCGCGTTCGTCAACGAAACCCTGTGGCCGGAGTTTCTGGAACTGCAGGCCACCCTGGCGGCCTATTTCGACGCCCTCACCGACCGGGTGATCGAACAGGCGCTTGAGGTCAAGGCAAGAGAAGCCGAGGAGAGAGCCGAAAAGAGAGCCAAAACCGTGCAACTGGCACCCGTGGAGCACCAGACATCGCTGTTGTGAGGAGCTGATTGGTTTGCACCATCATTTGAACGATGATGTTCAAAAAATTGCTGATTGGCAACATTCAAATACTGGCCTGATCTCCGCCTGAGCGCGAAGCAACATAATCCCTTAAAACAGCATCCATTCGCGATTGCCAGCCAGCACCCGATGACCTGAAATAATCAAGAACCTCAGGACTGTATCGAATAGAAACAAGCTGTTTTTTATGATGCAGTTTTGGCCGGCCACGTAGCAAGCGCATCGGTACCATCTTATTCAGCTGCTCTTCTGTCAGAGGCAGCGCGTCAGGGTCTGCGGCAGCAGCCTGCGTAATCAGAGCATCTTCTTCAGGCGTTGGAATCTTGAGCGAAATCCTTTTGATAAGTTCGGACGTAATGGTTGACCTTTCGGCGGTTGGCCTTGCGTAGGCTGATGATTCTCCTGCTATCCAGACGATCGACAAAAGCCACAAAATAGAGTCTGTCACCTATTGGAACCAGAGCAACAAATCTGACCTCTGCATAATCCACTCGATCATCAATCCAGACAAGAGCCGCATCCCAATCGAGTTCAGCGGCAGAAGCCAGGGAGACTCCATGCTTGCCGAGGTTGGTTGCGTCCTTGCCTGGGTCAAAATCGATGCGCACACTTTAATGTAGCTACTGAAAAAGCTGTTGTCGAGCCAAGCAGATGCTCGGACGCTCAGCTCGAGGCCGAGGTGTAGTGCCCCAGGGCGAAACGCCAGAAGGCACGGCTGAGGCCAAAACTCACCCCGGCCACCAGCAGGGCGGCGCCCACCAGTGGCGCACTGCCACGGCCAAGGATGACCTCGGCCGGCACGGTGGTCAGGAAGGCCACCGGCAGCACCACGGTGAACAGCAGCCGCAGTCCGGGCGGGTAGGCACTGATCGGAAAGCGGCCGGCGGTGAGCGCTGCCCGCAGCACCTCGGTGGCGTTCCAGGTCTTGACGAACCAGATGCTGGTGGTGGCCAACAGAAACCACAGCGAATAGAGGGTCACCAGCCCCGCCAGCAGCACCAGCAGCGCCACGGCCAGTCCAGCGGGGCTGAGGCTGGTCCCAGCCCGCGGCGCAGCCCAGACGATCAGCCCCAGACCCAGGGCGATCTCGCTGAGGCCCGCCGGCGAAAGGGTGCGCAGCGACAGCCAGAACTGACTGTCGATCGGCTTGAGCAGCACAAAATCGAGCGTGCCCTCGCGCACATGGGTGACGATGGCGCCCAGGTTGGGCCGCAGCCAGGTGCTGGCCACACCGTCGAGCAGGGTGTAGATCCCCTGCACCACCAGGGCCGCCTGCCAGCTCCAACCGCCCAGCTGACGGCCGGGCCCAAAGAACAGCGAGAGGATGAACAGGCTGCCGGCCAGGTTTGCGGCGGCGGCCAGCAGTTCGATGACCACATTGAGCTGATACTCGAGCTGGCCGGCCAGGGCCGTGCCCCAGAAGCGCCGCAACGTGCGCCGGTAACGCCCCATCAGGCCCCCATGGCGGTGTAGCGCCGCACACCCGCCCGCCACAGCAGCAACACCGCGGGCATCAGCAGGGCGATCCAGCTGAGCTGGGCGGCAAAGCCGGTCCCCTGGTCGACCGGCAGGCCCGCCAGCAACCGGGCCGGAAAGTCGATCAACCAGGGAAACGGCGTCCACCGGGCCACGGCGCGCACCGCCGGCGGGAACGCCTGCAGCGGCGCCAACAACCCAGAGAAGAACAGAAACGGCACAAACAGCAGCCGCTCGAGGGCGCTGGCCTTCTCACTCCAGAAGCACAACGCCGCAATCAGGCTCTGCAGCAGAAAGCCGATCGCAAACGCCCCCAACGTGGCCAGCCAAGCCAGCACAAACCGTTGCGGCGAGGGGATCCAGAAGCCCGCGGGGTTGACGGCGAAGAACACCGCCGCGATCAGCGCCGCAAACGGCAGCCGCGTCAGCTGCTCAGCCAGATGGGCCGCCACGTAGCGCCACAGGGGGTGCAGCGGCTGCAGCAGGTAGGGCGACAGGCGGCCCAGCAGGGCGTCTTCCTCAAAGGCGAACACCACCCACACCACCGAAAACTGGCGCACCAGATAGGCGCTCAGGAAATAGCGATCCAGCCCGGCGGGTCCCAGGCCCAGGGCAGCGCCGGCGGGGGCCTGGCGCCACAGGGCCAGCATGATGAACGGCAGCAGCCCCGACAGCGCCCACAGGGCGATCTCGGCCCGGTACTCGCTCATCAGCGCGAACTGGCTGCTGAGCAGGGCACGGGCCACCGAGAGACTCAACCGTCGGGCCAGTCCGCTCACATGCTCAGCTCACCTGCACGCCCTTCCAGAAGGCCACGCGCCCCTTGATCTGGGCGGCCGCGTCCTTGGGCTCGGGGTAGAACCAGGCGGCGTTGGCGTTCACCTGGCCATCGACGACCACGTCGTAGTAGTGGGCCTCGCCCTTCCAACCGCAGACGCTGCGATGGCTCGAGGGGCGGAAGCACTCCGCCACCAGGGCCTCTGGGGGGAAATAGGCGTTGCCCTCCACGGTGACGATGTCGTCACTGCTGGCGATCACGGCGTTGTTCCAGCGGGCTTCGGTGGCCATCGCAAACGAAACGGATTACAGCGGTTCTAGCGAGGCGCCCTTGAACAGCCGACCGATCAGCTCCTCGATCGGCGGATCGCTCACCTCCAGGTCGAGCACCACAAAGCGGGCCAGCAGCTCGGCCACCACGGTGGTGAGGCGTTCGCGCGGCACCAGCAGCGCCGCCACCTGACCCTCAAGCCGCTCCAGCTCGCCATAGGGCACAAGATCCGCTGGATCGGGCGGTTCAGCCAGCTCGAGGCGCACCTGGCGGCAGGGAGCCAACTGGGCCGCCAGGGCCTCCAGCGGCCCGTCGTGCAGCAAGCGGCCGCCGTCGATCAACAGCACGCGCGGGCACAGGGCCGTGATGTCGGCCATGTAGTGGCTGGTGAGCAGCACCGTGGCGCCGCTCTGGCGGTTGTACTCCGCCAGGAAGCTGCGCACCCGGGCCTGGGCGTTCACATCCAGGCCCAGGGTGGGCTCATCGAGAAACAGCACCCGGGGCCGGTGCAACAGGGCCGCCAGCAGCTCGGCTTTCATGCGCTGCCCCAGCGACAGCTTGCGCACCGGGCGGGTGAGCTCCTCCCCGAGTTCGAGCATGGTGGCCAGCTCGCTGATGCGCCGCTCGGCCTCGCGCTCAGCCAGGCCATACACCGCCGCATTGACCCGCAGCGAATCGAGCGGCGGCAGATCCCAAATCAGCTGCTGCTTCTGCCCCATCACCAGGGTGATCTGCTGCAGGAAGGCCCGCTGGCGCCGCCGGGGCTCGAAGCCCACCACCCGCACCAGGCCGCTGCTGGGGTGAATCAGCCCGCAGAGCATCTTGAGCGTGGTGGTCTTGCCGGCGCCGTTGGCCCCCAGAAAGCCCACCATCTCGCCGGGCTGGATGGTGAAACTGAGGTCGTCGACCGCCACCACATCACGGGTCTGGCGGCGCACGAAATGGCTCAGGGTGCCGCCCAGCCCGGGCTGCTTGGCCGCGACCCTGTAGCGCTTGCCGAGGCGTTCAACGTCGATCACAGGAGCGTCATCGGCCGGGATCGGCCCAACAGATCTGCCTAGCGTGGCTGTCGTGCCCACCACCATGACCGCACCGGAAGCAGCGAAGCGTCAACGCCCGCTCCTGATCGCTCTGATTGTGCTGACCAGCGGCGGCGCTGCTGCTGCTCTGGGCGGGGCAGCAGCAGCGCCGGCTGGCGCAGGAGCGGCACCAGCAACAGCTGCTGCCACGCCGCGTCGCCGCCCTCGGTCGGGTGGAGCCGCTGGATCGGGTGGTCAAGGTGTCGGTGCCAAGCTCCCTGAGCAACGACGCCGTGCGCCAGATCCTGGTGAACGAAGGCCAAGCGGTGGTGCGGGGCCAACCGCTGGCGATCCTCGAAAGCGCAGCCAGCCTCGAGAAAACGGCCCAGGAATCGGCCGCCGCCGTAGGGGTCGCCGAGCGCAAGCTCAACGCCCAAAACAGCGTGATCGCCAAGTACAAGGCAGAGGTGGCCCAGGCCGAGGTGGAGCTGCGGCGTTACAGCCAGCTGTTTGCCCAGGGTGCCAGCAGCGCCGAGACCCGCGATCGCCGCATCACAATCCTGAGCACCTCGCGCGCCACCCTGGAGCAGGCCGAAGGGGACCGCCAGACCCTGGTGGCCGAGCTGGACCAGCGCCGGGCCACGCTGGAGCGCGACCGGGCGGAGCTGGCCAAGGCCACAATCCGCGCCCCGTTCGCCGGCACGGTGTTCAAGATCAATGCCTACCCCGGCGACAAGATCGGCGACGACGGCCTGCTCGAGATGGGCGACAGCAGCCGCATGGGCGTGATCGCCGAGGTGTATCAGACCGATCGCGCCGGGGTCATGCTGGGCCAACGGGTAACGATCACCGCCGACGGCTTCGCCGGCAAAGCGATCGAGGGCCGTGTCGTCGACATCGCCCGCCAGGTGAGCCGTCAGACCGTGTTTGCCGGCGAGGCCGGTGAGAACGTCGACCGCCGCGTGTTTGAGGTCAAGATCGGCCTCGATCCAGCCGCCAGGGCAACGGCCAGCCTGATCAACTACCTGCAGGTGAACGCGGTGTTCGAACCGCTCATCCCAGCGCAACGCCAGCAGCAACAACAACAGCGCCAGCAGCTGATCGAGGAGCAACGGCGCCAGCAGTCAGGGCTGTCGCAGCCCGCACGGCTCTGATGGCCCTGCAGCAGCTGCTCCAGCGCACCCCCCTGGCCTGGCGCCAGGCGATTCACCGACCGATGCGATTGGCGGCGGCGATCGCAAGGGTGAGCTTCGCCAATGTGCTGGTGTTCTTCCAGATGGGCCTGTCGGGGGGGCTCTACGACAGCCAGAAACGGCCGATCCAGTTGCTCAACGGCGAGCTGGTGATGGTGAGCAGCCGTTACCTCTACCTGGGCGAGCAGCTCAGCTTTCCCCGGGCGCGGCTCACCCAGGCCCTCAGGGTCGAAGGAGTGCGCAACGTGGCACCGCTCTATCTGGGCCTGAGCGAATGGCTCAATCAGAACACCAAGCAACAGAAGCAGGCGCTGCTGTTCGGCGTGGCGCCGGAGAATCCGGCCCTGCGGATTCCGGTGCTGCGCGAGCAACCGCAGCTGCTGCAGCGCAGCGACGTGCTGTTGTTTGACACCCGCTCCAAGGCCAATGCAGGCCCCGTGGCCCAGGTGGTGAAGCGCGACGGCTACTACGACACCGAGGTGCAGGGGGTGCGCGCGCGGGTGGTGGGGCTGTTCACCATGGGGCTCACCTTCGCCGCCGACATCAACCTGATCACCTCCGGCACCAACTTCAAGACGATCTTTGCCAACCAGAGCGTCGACGACATCCAGATGGGGGTGATTCAGCTGCAGCCGGGTGTCGATCCGGTCCGGGTCAAGCGCACGCTCGAGAGCTTTCTCGACCCCTCGGTCAAGGTGTTCACGATCGCCGAGCTGTCGGCCGTGGAGGTCAACTACTGGCGGCGCAACACCTCGTTCGGCGTGATCTTCGGGCTGGGGGTGCTTGTGGGCCTGGTGGTGGGCGGCATCATCGTCTACCAGATCCTCTACTCCGATGTGAGCGATCACCTGAGCGAATACGCCACGCTCAAGGCGATGGGCTACGACGACGCCTTTGTGGTCAACATCATTCTTCAGGAATCGTTGATCCTGGCCGTGCTGGCCTTCGGCCCCAGCCTGCTGCTGTCGCTGGGGCTGTATGGCTTTCTGGCCCGCACCACCTCGCTGATGGTGGTGATGACCGCCGGCCGCGCTGTGCTGGTGTTCGGCTTCACCTTGGCGATGTGCGGTCTCTCGGGCTGGCTGGCCACCGGCAAGCTGCGCCAGCTCGATCCGGCCGAAATCTTCTGACAGGGTGATCACACCATGGGCAGGTCCACCGATCACCACACCGAGAGCGAGACAGGAAGCCACGCCTTGGGCGACCAACAGCCTCCCATTGCCGCTGCAGACGCTGGTGCCAATGCCGCAGGCAGCCAGGGGCCCTTGATCGCAGTTGAACACCTCAACCACGTCTTTCTGGAAGCCGGCGCAGCCAAACAGGTGCTCACCTACATCAATCTGACGGTGAACCCGGGCGAGATCCTGATCCTCACCGGACCGTCTGGCTCGGGCAAAACCACACTACTGACGATGCTGGGCGGCATGCGAGCCGCGCAGAGTGGCAGCCTGCGGGTGCTGGGGCAGGAGCTGCTGCAGGCCGAACGGCCCACGCTCACAAGGCTGCGCCGGCAGGCGGGCTTCATCTTCCAGGCCCACAACTTGCTGCCCTATCTCACCGCCCTGGCCAATGTGCGCCTGGGGCTGGAGGTGCACGACCACTGGCTGGCCCAGGGCCGCGCCGCCATGGATCAACGCGCTGGCGAGGTGCTCAGCCAGCTGGGTCTGGCTGAGCGCAGCCAGTACTACCCCGACAAGCTCTCGGGCGGGCAGGAGCAGCGGGTGGCAATTGCACGTGCCCTGTCGGCTTCACCCAAACTGCTGCTGGCCGATGAACCCACCGCTGCCCTCGATCGCGACTCGGGGCGGGAGGTGGTGGCGCTGTTCAGGCGTCTGGCCGATCAACAGCGCTCAGCGATCGTGATGGTGACCCACGACAACAAAGTGCTCGACATTGCCGATCGCATCGTCAACCTCGATGGGGACAGGCTGGTGGAGAGTGCCGCTTAACCAGAGCCTGTCACCACCGAGCCCGCTGAGTCAGCTCAGATCAGCAAGCCGCTGACGGGCCAGCTGCGCCTGGGCTTCGGCCTCAGCCAGGTTGGCGCGGCATTCGGCCACCACCTCGGGGGGCGCCTTGTCAGCAAAGTTGGGGTTGGCGAGTCGGCCGGCCAGGCCCTGGATCTCCTTGTCGGCCTTGGCGATGTCCTTGTCGAGGCGGGCGCGCAAAGCGTCGAGATCCACCAGACCCTCGATCGGCAGCAGCACCTGCAGCGCACCGCTGACCCCGGCCAGGGCCCGCTGTGCCTCGCCGCTGCTGCGCTGGGCCTCGAGCTGCTGCGGGCTCAGCACCTCCACGCGCTCGGCGCGGGTGAGGGCGGTGATGTCGGGGGCCGCCTGCTGCAGCAAATCGGCCAGGTCTGCGCGAGCGGTGACAAAACAGACAGGGGCACCCTGGTTGGGTTTGAGCCCCGCCACCGCCCGCAGGTTGCGCACCACGCGAATCGCCTCGATCAGCTCGGCAAACGACGACTCCAGCTCGTCATCCAGTGCACCACCATCAACCTCAGGCCATTGCTGCAGCGCCAGGAACGTCTCCTCGCGGGCACCGGTGAGGCCTTGCCAGAGCTCCTCGCTCAGGTGCGGCATCAGCGGGTGCAGCAGCAGCAACAGCTCGCCGAGCACCTTGGCGAGCACCTGCCGGGCGGTGCGCTGATCGGCCAGGGCCGCCTCAAGAGCCGCGCCACTGAGCTGGCCATCCACCTGCAGACGCCGCTTGATCAGCTCCACATACCAGTCGCACACCTCGTTCCAGGCGAACTCGTAGAGGCCCTTGGCGGCTTCGCCCAGGCCGTAGCTGCCGTAGCGCTCGGCGGTGTCTCTGTTGACCCGGGCCAGCCGCGACAGGATCCAGCGATCGGCCAATTGCAGGGCGGCCGGGTCAGGCTCGCCCAAACTGCCCGGGGTCTCGCCACCCAGGTTCATCAGCGCAAAACGGGTGACGTTCCAGAGCTTGTTGGCGAAGTTGCGCGAGGCCTCGACCGTGGCTGAGGTGTCGCTCTTGCGGTCGTAGTCGAGGCGGATGTCCTGCCCCGCACCGGCCACCTCGCGCACCAGGGCAAAGCGCAGCGCATCGGCGCCGTAGCGCTCGATCAGCAGCAACGGGTCGATGCCGTTGCCCGCCGACTTGCTCATCTTGCGGTTGTTCTCATCGCGCACCAAGCCGTGGATGTAGACATCCCGAAACGGAATCCATGCCGCCGGATCAGCATCGCGCTCGCCGTGCGACATCAAGGCGCCGGCCATCATCGTCATCCGGGCCACCCAGAAAAAGATGATGTCGAAGCCCGTCACCAGCACGCTGGTGGGGTACCAGCGGGCCAGATCGGCCGCGTCGGCGGCGGGCCAGCCCAGGGTCGAAAACGGCCACAGTCCGCTGGAAAACCAGGTGTCGAGGGCGTCGGGGTCCTGTTCGAGCACCACGGGGTGCGCATGGGTGCCACCGCCAAACTGCACCTCGGCCTTGGCGCGGGCCTCGGCCTCATCGCGCGCCACCACGTAGGGCGTGTTGTCGGTGATGGCGCCCCCGGTTTCGCTGACCACGAACCAGGCCGGAATGCGGTGTCCCCACCACAGCTGACGGCTGATGCACCAGTCGCGGATACCGGTGAGCCAGTCGCGATAGACCTTGGCCCAGCGCTCGGGCACAAAACGGGGCGCGGCGGCTTCCAGGGCCTCGCGACAACGGGCCGCCAACGGCTCCGTCTTGACAAACCACTGGGTCGAGAGCAGCGGCTCCACCGGCACCTTGCCCCGATCCGAAAAGGGCACGCTGTGGCGGTAGGGCTCCACCTTGACCAGGAAGCCGCCCTCCTCCATGGCGGCCACCACCGCCTGGCGGGCCTCGAAGCGATCGAGGCCGGCGAAGCGGCCGGCGGCCTCGTTCATCGAGCCGTCTTTGGCCATCACCGTGATCAGCGGCAGGTTGTGGCGCTGGCCGATCGCAAAGTCGTTGGGGTCGTGGGCGGGGGTGACCTTGACGCAGCCGGTGCCGAAGTCGGCATCGACGTGGTCGTCGGCCACGATCGGAATCTGACGCCCCACCAGCGGCAGGGTGAGGGTCAGGCCCACCAGGGCCGCATAGCGCGGGTCCTTGGGGTTCACCGCCACGGCGGTGTCGCCAAGCAGGGTTTCGGGCCGGGTGGTGGCCACCTCCAGGTGGGTGCGGCCGTTTGCGGCAGCCGAAGTCGCAGCTCCGCCACTCAGGGGGTAGCGGAAATGCCAGAGGTGGCCGTCCACCTCCTTCATCTCCACCTCCAGATCACTCACCGCCGAGCCCGAGGCGGGGCACCAGTTGACCAGGTATTCGCCGCGGTAGATCAGCCCCTGCTCGTGCAGGCGGTTGAAGGCTTCCACCACCGCGGCGCTGCAGCCGGCGTCGAGTGTGAAGCGCTCGCGCTGCCAGTCAACGGAATAGCCCAGGCGCCGCAACTGGCCCACGATCGTGCCGCCGCTCTGCGCCTTCCAGGCCCAGGCCTTCTCGAGAAACGCCTCACGACCCAGGTCCTCCTTGCGCAGGCCGTCTGCCTTGAGCTGCTTCTCGAGGATCGTCTGCACGGCGATCGAGGCGTGGTCGGTGCCGGGCAGACACAGCACGTTCCTGCCGGCCAGGCGCTGGAAGCGCACGATCGTGTCGATCAGGGCCGTGTTGAAGGCGTGGCCCATGTGCAGGCTGCCGGTCACATTCGGCGGCGGGATCACCACCGCAAACGGCTCGCCGGCGGCCGCCGGTTCGGGGTGAAAGGCGCCACTCGTCTCCCAGGCATGCTGCCAGCGGCTTTCGGTACCCGCCGGGTCGTAGGTCTTGGGCAGGGCCGCCTCAGCAGCAGCGTGGGCGGCGATGGCCTCGGTCACAGCAACAGCGCTTGGCACTCGGGCCATGCTCGCAAAGTGGCCCCATCGCCGGGATGATGGGCGCACGCGTCCATGCCATGCCGCAGCGCCCCATTCAGCCCGTCCAGCGACAGCGCACCCGGGCTACGGCATTCAGCCTGGTCATCAGCAGCCTCACGCTGGTGGGCTGCAACAGCAGCGATGGGCTGCCCAATGTGCTGTACCTGGCCATCGCTACCAGCCGCGACCAGACGATCGATGGCGAACTGCTGCAGGAGTCCAGGCGACGCATCGGACTGCTGGAAACGGGCTTTCGCCAGCTGCACCCCAGCACCCACTTCCAGTTCAGCCTCTACCCCAGGGAGCGCATCGAAGCGGTGATGCACCGGCGCACCCGGGCCGGCCTCGGTCCTGATCTGTTACTGGTGAATGGTGAGACGGCCGTTCAGCTGCTGAACCAGGGCCTCACCGATCCCTTCCCGGCCACAGCCGAACAGCTCAAGCCGTTCCCCAGCCAGGAGATTGAGCGGCTGCGCGACAGCAAGGGGAGGCTTGCCGGCATCCCACTGGCCGTGCAGAGCCAGCTCGCCTGCTTCAACAGCAGGCGGCTGCCCAAGCCACCCGACTCGATCCAGACCTTGCTGAGCGTGAGTGCCAACGGAAGCCCGATCGGCCTCTCGATCGAGCTCACCGATCTGATCTGGAGTGCGGGCAGCCTGGGTGCCCTGGAGGGGCTCATTCAGGCCGCAGCCGGCCAGATCCCCACGGCCAGCGCACGGCAGGGGATTGACCGCTGGCTGGCCTGGCTGCAACAGGCCAACGCCGTTCAGAAGGTGACCTTTTACCCGAATTACGAATCGGCCGAAGTTGATTTCCTGGCGGGCCGGCTCGACTGGATTCCGTGCCCCAGCACAGCCCTGCCCCGGCTGAGCAAGCACCTGGGCGCGGCCCTGGGGATCTGCAACCTGCCGAAGGGCAACTGGGGGGACGCCAGCCCCCTGAACCAGGTGCGGATGTTGGCCCTCGGCAAAAGCTCCAGCCGGGCCGGCCGCAAGCGAGCGCTGGCCTTCAGTCATTTCAGCATCAATCCCCTCAGCCAACGCAACTTCTGCATCTGCAGTCAGGTGGCGCTGCCCGCCAACCGCTTTGTGGGGGTGCCGGTCAACAGCTCCCCGGCCCTGCGGGCCATGGCGATCGCCATCAGGCATGGCCAACGCACCAACATTCTCAGCCGACTGCTGCAGAACAACAGAGCTCGCATCAACAAAACGCAAACTCAGATCACCGAGTTGGTCTTCGGTGAAGACAACCCGGTGTCCACCGGAAATCAACTGGTGCACATCCTGCGAGGGCAGCCATGAAGGAGCTCTACCTCGAAGTCGTGGGCTGGCTGGGTTATCTGGAGCGGCCCGCGCTGCTGGTGCAGCTGCTGATCACAGCGGTCGTGGTGCTGCTCAACCGCCAGGCGCGCCAGCGGCGCTGGCTGCAGGGCTGACCGCAGCTGGCCTACACGCCGGTGGGCGTTGCCCTGCTGGGGCTGCTGGGGCTGGCCCTCCAACAGCCGGGTCTGCCCGGCGGCTTCAGCCTGCTGCTGGCCCAGCTGTGGCTGGGCTGGTACGGGCTCGATGTGCTCAACCACGTGCTGCGGCGCTGGCTGCCCCAGGATCAGCTGCACCAGCTACAGAGCCGGCTGCTGCGGCCGGGCTACCTGCTGTTGGGCGCCATGGTGCTGATCAGCGAGGTCGACAGCCTGCAGGATCTGGCCCTGGCCCCCATGGGACAGGTGTTCGATGTCTCCGTCAGTGCGGGCAAGGTGTTCAACGCCCTGCTGGTGATTTATCTGGTGTTGGTGGGCTGCGGGCCACCGGCCGCGGGGCTGGCCTGGCTGCTGCAGCGGGCGGTGCGGATGAGCGATGGCAGCCGCAAGGCCACCGAGCTGATGCTGCGCTACGCGGTGGTGGGCCTGGGCCTGGTGAGTGTGGCGGTGCACCTGGGCCTCAACACCACGGCCCTGATTGCCGTGGCCGGAGGCCTGTCGGTGGGGTTGGGCTTCGGCATCAAGGAGGTCTTCTCCAACTTCGTCAGCGGCCTGTGGCTGCTGTTCGAAGGCTCGGTGCGCCCGGGGGAGGTGCTGATGCTCGACGGTGATCCCTGCGAAGTGCGCAAGCTGGGGCTGCGGGCCACCCTGCTGTGGCGCGACCGCGACAACGCCGAGCTGCTGATCCCCAACCAGACCTTCTTTACCGAATCCGCCACCACTTACACCGCCAGCGACCGCATGCGCCGCAGCCAGGTGAGCGTGGGCGCCGCCTACCAGCACGACCCGGCGCTGGTGATCGCCCTGCTCGAGGCCACGGCGCTGAGCGTGCCGCGGGTGCTGAAGCATCCGGCCCCGAAGGCCCTGCTGCTTAGCTATGGCGAGTCCGCCATCCATTACGCCCTGCGCTTCTGGATCGCCAATCCAATGGACAACGTCTCAATCTGCAGCGAGGTCAACCAGGCCATCTGGCATGCCTTCCAACGTGAGGGCATCGAGATCCCGTTCCCGCAGCAGGCGCAATACACGATCGCGACCCAGCCAGCCGATCAGGCCTGAGTCGCCTCAACACCAGGGGATCGCCACCACGGCATCCAGATGCTGCCAGCGCTCAGGCTCAGCCACCCGCTCGAGCAAACCGGTGCGCTCGAGGGCCTGGCGAATGCGACCCTGCTCCAGCACGTTGGGCTCGGGGCCCTGGGGCAACACCAACACCTGTTGCTCGGCCGGATCGGCCATCACCTGCAGATCCAGATCAGCGAGATCGCGCTCAAAGAACACCCGCCGCATGCGACCGGTAAGCGCTGGTCCCAGGGCCTCGGCAAAGGCCTTGAGCGCGGCCTCATCGCCGCTGCAGCCGCAGTTGAGAGCCAGCCAGATCAGCAGCTTGGCCCAGCTTTCGCTGCTCCACAGCGGCTCAAAGCTGCTGCGGTGCTGCCGCACCAGCTCGGCGATGGCGAAGTCGACCAGCGTGCCCTGCAGGGCCTCACGGCTGGGAAGGCCGCTCATGGCAACCACGCACACTGACGCCACACTGCCAGCTCGGCCTCCACAGGGCAGACTGCAGACATCTGCTGGAGATTGGCCCCATGGCCCTGGACCTCAACGATCCCGATCTTGAGTTCGCCGATCTGGTCACGGCCTACCAGAGCTGGGTGATGGCGGTGATCAACGATGAGAAGCTCGGTGGCGACAAGCTCCTGAGCGACGAGATCGTCGACGACGCCCTCAACGCGATGCGCTTTCTGCCCGATGTGGTGACCAGCGCCATCGAGACGACCCTTGCGCGGGTCTACGACGTCGATGCCGATGAACTGGCCGGCCTGCTGTACCCAGAAGACTGAGCTGCAGCACGGCTGGAGCAGAAGCCCTTCAGCAGCGCTCCAGCCCGGCCATGGATCCATAGGGTTCGCTCCCGCACATCCGGCGAACCGCCGGCCTGACTATGGCGAACCGCCTGACCCTTCCCCTCGCCGGCACGGCGCTGCTGCTCAGCTGTGCCGCCGCTGCAGCCACCGTGCCCGTGCCTGCGCGCGCGGGTGAAGCCGCCCCGGTGCGCTGGAACACGGGCGCCGCCGTCTGGACCACCAGTCCAGAAGCGCTGAACACCTTTGTGAGCAGCGGCGAGATCACCGACCGCGAGCTTGAAGGGGGGCTCAACCGCTCAGGCTGGACCGCACTGCAGGTGCGCCAGGGTCTGGCCAAGCCCTATGCGGTGGACCTGATCCCCCTGAGCCGTTTCCTCTACTCGGAAGCAGGCGAGCGCTTCCTCAATGAGCAGACCCGCAGCTACGTGCCCTACGCCACGCTGAAGACCCAGGCGGTGGTGGCCCTGCGCTCGGCAATCATCGCCGACGCCGCCGATGGCGAACTGTCCGGGGCGGGCATCCTCAATGCCCTGCCCGTTGATTTCCGCCTGGCCGACATCAGCGCCCAACCGCCGCTGGATGGCAGCCAGAACGTGTGGCCCCAGAGCGGCTGCCAGGGCGAGCGCCAGCGCAGCTCCTGGTTGTCGTGGGCGGTGTTTTTGCCGGCCAACCTGCAGGCCGTCAGCCAGGGCAGCCGCTGAGGTCGTGGCGAGGTTGCGGCGCTTTTAGCGGGACTGTTGGCGGCATCCCTAGGGTCTGCCCAAGGGTCCTGCTTGGCGCAGGAGCGTTCGGATCGTGCCTGAAACCAGCGCCACTGACTCCAGCCAGCTGACCGACCTGGCGATCGTGGGTGCCGGCATCGCCGGCTGCAGCCTGGTGGCTGCGCTGCGGCAGCAGGGGTGGGGCGGTTCGATCGTGCTGCTCGAGAGCGGCCGTGGTGAGGGAGGCCGGGCCGCCAGCCGCCGCTCGCGGCACAACACCGGTCTGCTGATCAACCACGGGGCGCCGCTGTTCAACCTGACCGCTGAGGCGCCGCGCTCCCCGTTGCTCTCTGCACTGGTGGAGGGGGGCTGGATCGCTCCGTTCGGCGGGGCAATCCGCAGCCTCGATGGCTCGGGCCGGATCGGGCCGCCGATCAGCGATGGCTTCACAGCCGGGCAGCTGTGGCAGGGGTGCGGCGGCATGCACCAGCTCGCCGCTGGGCTGCTGGCATTGGCGGCAGCCCAACCCGGCCCCACCGCGCTGCGCAGCAGCACCCTGGTGCGCCGGCTGCGGCCGAACCCCCAGGGCGATGGCAGCGCCTGGAGCCTTGACGACGCCAACGGTGCAGAGCTGCTGCGCTGCCGCTGGCTGGTGCTCAGCGGCACCTTGCTGACCCATCCGCGCTGCCAGCAGGTGTTTGGCTGGGATGGGGTGCCGCTGCAACAGGCTGCAGTCCAGCTGGGTGACCCCCTGCTGGATCAGGCCGCCGCTGCGCTCGCGGCCATGGAGTCCACGGCCAGCAGCAACCTGCTGCTGAGCCTGCCGCCCGAGCTGACGCCCGCCTGGCAGCAGCAGCCCTGGCGGCTGTTGCAGTTCACCCCAGAAGCCCAGCAGCGCTGGGGCCTACGGCGGGTGTCGCTGCAGGCGCAAGCCGATGGCCGCTGGGCCGTGGTAGCCGAATCGAGCGCCGCCTTCGCCGATCGCCACCGGCACGTGTATGGATCGCGCTCATCGGCCGCGCAGCTGCTCGGCGCCGCCCCCGATGCCCAGGCCGAAGCGGTCGTGATCGCTGCCCTCGATGAGGCCCTGCAGCAGGCGCTGGAGTTGCCCACCAGCGGGGCTGATTGCCAGCTCATGCGCTGGGGTGCCGCCTTCCCGCAGCGCCCTGGGCTGCCCACGGAGCTGCAACTGTGCCCCCACAGCCGCATCGGCTTTTGCGGCGATTACGTCGAGACGCACGGTTTTGGGCGTGTGGAAGGAGCCATCGGCAGCGCCATGGCTCTGGCCCAACACTGCTGCCGCACCTGTTGAGCGTGCCCGGTGCCGATCCATCAAAAACCCCCGGGCGGTGCCCAGGGGTCATGAAGCCTTCAACGAGGTCATCGCTGTGGGGGTGAAGCTGCTGGCGTTGGCGCCTGGGGCCAAGGAAACCAAGGGTTAAGCGGTGATCTCCTGGGGCACCTTTGGCGGTGCAGATGGAGCGTCGTTCAGCTGAACGACCCGCTCAAAGTTTGGTGAGACTGTTGGAGCAGGGGCCTGCAGTCAGCGGTGCTTTTACGGGTGCTGAGGTGGGGTGTCAGCCATCGGTGGCTCCTCCCTGGGTTGATGCAGACAGAATCGCTCTGCCAGCAGCCGCGCACAATCGGTCTTTACGCGCATTGCCTCGGGATCCCGGCGGGAGCAGCGTGGATGGTTTGGGCTGCCTGCGGGCGATCAGCTGCTCTGCAGACCAAGGCTGCAGACACTGACACGGAATGCGGGCGTGGCTGCTGGATCCTGAAGACAACCGGCTGCTGCTGGTGCAGCACTGAGCATGGGGCGAGGCTGACCTGACTCCCATCCGAAGCATGAAACGCGCCGGCACTGCACTCACAGCCATAGCGATTGGGCTGCTGGCCTTGCCGGCTGCAGCCCAATCGCTATGGCGTGAGGAGCCGGCCGTGGCAGCCCTGTTCCGGCAGGCCGGGGTCGAGGGCACCTTTGTGCTGCTGGACGAGCGCCACGGCGAGCTGCGCGGTCACAACCAACGGCGGGCTGAGCAGCGTTTTGTGCCTGCCTCCACGTTCAAGATCGCCAATGCCTTGATCGGTCTCTCGCTTGGGGCCGTGCGCAGCGTCGATGAGCTGATCGCGCATCGCGGTGATCCCAACCCCTTCATGCGCGAGTGGCTGGAGCCGATGGGACTGCGCGGTGCCATGAAGGTCTCGAACGTGCCGCTGTATCAGGAGCTGGCCAGGCGCATCGGCCTGCAGCGCATGGACGGGGCGATTGGGCGGCTGCATTACGGCAACCAGCAGATAGGCAACGACGTCACCACCTTTTGGCTGCAGGGACCGCTGGCGATCAGCGCTGTGGAGCAGACCCGCTTCCTTTCAGGTCTGGCGCACCAGTCGCTTCCCTTTCCCCGCAAGGCTCAGGAGCAGGTGGCCGAGATCACCCGGGTCGACGCAGGCCCGGGCTGGAGCCTGCATGCCAAAACCGGCTGGCAGAACGCCCCGGGAGCGGGCGTGGGCTGGTGGGTGGGCTGGGTGCAGCGGGGCGATCAACTCACGCCCTTTGCACTCAACATCGCCATGGCCGGCGCCCCCGATGCCCCCAAACGCGAGCAGTTGGGTCGGGCCAGCCTGCAGGCGCTGGGGGTGCTGCCCAGGCCACCGTTACAAACGGCACCCCGGCCATGAAGCGGTCCTCATGAATTCTGATTGCCACGACACTGTGCCGGTACCACGCCTTCACGTCAGCCGAGTGCGATCGACATTGCAGACATCGGCTCAACGGTCCAGCGGCCGGCGACCGTCAGTGGCCACATCAACTGATCCAACTGCAACCAGCAACCACTGGGCGCCAGCTTTTCGAGAATGACCGCGTGATCGCGATCGTGAAAGAGCTGGCCGGCAAAGCTCTGGGCATCGTGCAGGCTCTCGAAGCGAGCGGTCCGCAACGCCGTGATCCAGACCCTGTAGCGGCCTTGTTCCTCTCCTTCGGTGGGCTTGGTCGACAGCCTGTCTCCTGTGTGATGGACCATGGCCGGGCGTCTCCTGTCTGCAAGCTCACGCTTAACACTGATCAAATCAGGCGCCAAGGGGGGGGATCAGCGGAATCTCTCCCCAATCCTGCTGACCCTGGTGGTGCCGAAGTCGAACCGCCTTGGCTATGCATAGGAATACCCAAGGGGTATGCCCGTGTCAAAAGCCCAGCTCAACGCGTTCATGGTCAAGGTGGCCGCTGATGCCGGTCTCAAGGCACGGGTTGATGGCGCTGCCGATGCGGCTGCTGTGGTCGTGATCGCCCATGACGAAGGGCACAGCTTCTCTGCGGCGACCTGGTCGCGTCATGTGCGCGGCTGAGGATGCGCCACCGGCGCCAAGCTGCTTGGCTGCTGCGGTGCTTTGAGAAGGAAGCAGATCGCTGTTGACGGCTGCTCGCCCGATCAGACCACTCGAGCAGGAAACTGGCAGCAGCTGGCGCAAAGCCCAGATCCCGCTTGACTTCTGACCATGCCCGGTGCCGGGTTCGAACCAGCGACATCCTGCTTGTAAGGCAACTTTTCATACCAGCCAAACCAATTGCAAGGCATGGGATTTGGGTGTTTATTACATCTTATTTAGCGCCAAATCAAGCGCCAAACTGCAAACCCCCTGCGCCGCCTGAGTTCTGGTCGTCCCATGGGCTGCACCACCCGTGCTGCAGACCATTACAGGTCGTGAAAGTCTTGGGTTAAAGGTTTAGGTGAATCTGCGGGGCATCAACTTCCTCCCCTAATCATCCTGCAAAGGCAGGATGATTAACATAATCTCTCAGCCCCTCAGGTGCTCTGGCGATGCTATGCCCGCTTCAAGACGGATGATCCGCAAGCACTGTCAGCATCAAATCGTCGTTGGCTGGACGGTGACTGAAAGCTTTCAAATGCTCACTGTCGGCGAAGGCGGAATTTTCCGCATTCAAACTGAATGGCTGGTAAAAGATTATTAGACGAGCAAGCCCTCCGTTGGAGCAAGTAATGCCGTATTTTTAAGGGAAGTTTGTGCGTTGCAGGTCAACAGGCGATTGTGCTACGTTGTAATTTTGTTATTTCGCTAGAAGACCATGAAAGCATTTTATGCAGGAATTGCATCGCTTGCCGTAGTAGTGGGAGCTTTGGCTGTTGCTGTCAGCCCTGAGGCCCACGCTCAAGTGGAATGCGATCCTTCTCTTGGGCCTTGCGCTGGAACCAAAGTTGTCGGCAAGGTCAATAAGGCGGATTGGCCTTCCTTTGATGCATTGTGTGCAGAAGAGAAGAAATGTAAAATTGTTTTCACGAATGAATATATTCAAATTGGCGGTACTCGCATTCCCAGGGATATTGTCAGTAACTACACAATGGACGACAAAAGCAATTATGGTTGCGAGATTAATGGTCGCCCCTGCAAGCCCATACTTTTGGGAACGGTATACTACAGCGACGGTTCAAAGGGTGCTCAAAAAGCCGCAACATTTGAGTTTAGGAATGTAAAGCCAGTTCTCAAGCTTAATGAAGTAATAAAAGAGTGGCTTGGTGCTCAATAGCCATTC
>Ga0194129_10004146_pt1 | contig 19530 bp, 21 predicted proteins | sample TA2KigCa35mmetaG_FD_150862 | JGI IMG/M metagenome (GOLD analysis project Ga0194129, IMG submission 150862) | Freshwater microbial communities from Lake Tanganyika, Tanzania - TA2015038 Kigoma Deep Cast 35m | ecosystem: Environmental > Aquatic > Freshwater > Lake | place: Tanzania: Lake...
TGATTTGACTCTACAACAGGCCTTTCAATCTTTTTTACCTTCCCTTTATATAATTCTGGGTGCGAGTGCTGTACTTCTCCCCATTCTTCGACTGTGGAAAGGGGAACGAATGGCGCTTTATGGCACTATGGTTAGTGGGGTCGCGCTTATTCTTCTGATGGTGCAAGCATCCCCTCATTTAGAACGTGTTTCAGTTAAACCGTTGGCTGAAAAGTTTTTGAAAATTATGCCAGAGGAAACAAAAGTATTTACCTACGGAGGCTATTATCAAGACCTTCCGCCGTACCTCGATAGAACAGTTCAAGTTGTTAACTGGTATGGAGAGTTAGAATTTGGAACAACGATAGACCCAACCCAAACACAGGTCGTTACCCATCAATACTTTGAAAAAACTTGGAAAGCAAAATCCCCCGTGTGTGTATTTTTGCGCCAAGACCGATACAATGACCTAACCCAGTTCCGTTGGTTTACTCCTACCCTCCTGGGGGATCACGATGGTCATGTTTTGGGGTGCAATCAATCCTCTAAAAAAGAATAACGTTCTATATTTGGATTTATTTTCTTTTGCAAATAATTGAGCAACAAAACCCCATGCAAACAAGAAACATAGATGCTGCCAATACAATCGCCGCCTCTCGTTTAGGTAAAGATTCAAAGACAAGTGGCGCTTCGATCATTCCTACTAGAGCTAAAGAGCACAGAAAAGAAGTAAAATGACACCTTACATTAGTTCTTGTTTCTACCACGACCAATTCAACTTCGCGTGGTGGCAATAGAGCATCATCAGTCACACTGGAAACCGACCTCACGGTTCTAACTGTAGAGGTAGACACTTCTGATAAACCATCCTCTTCTGCGCCAAAAACGTTAGAAGCTATCAAAAAGAAGGAGGTGAAGAAGAAAATAGAAATATTCTTCATAAAATTTTCTCTTACTGTTATTTGTAATGATAGCATGATTAGGAAAACCCATCCCTCGCCAATCTTTTATCCCTTCTTCAAAGAAATTCCTTTGATCTTTTGCTCGGCGATTTTCTGTTTGATATCCCCAATAGATGCTGCGGGGTTTAATCCTTTTGGACAGGTTTTTGTACAATTCATAATAGTATGGCACCGATAAAGTTTAAAAGGATCTTCAAGTTCCTGAAGTCGTTCATCGGTTTTTTGATCACGGCTATCCTGAATAAAGCGATGCGCTTGAAGAAGCGTTGCAGGCCCCAAATACCGATCCCCATTCCACCAATAACTGGGACAGCTGGTGCTGCAGCTGAAGCACAAAATACACTCCCACAATCCATCGAGCTTTTTACGATCTTCGGGCGATTGCAAACGTTCCCGATCCCCTGTGTGCTCTACTTCTTCTTGAATCCAAGGTTTGATAGAGGTATACTGCGCATAGGCAACCGATAAATCTGGCACTAGATCCTTTATGACTGGCATATGGGGTAGCGGAAATATTTTGACATCGCCCTTCACATCCCCTGTTGATTTAGTACAAGCTAATGTATTCGTGCCGTCAATATTCATGGAACAGCTGCCACAAATACCTTCACGGCAAGACCGGCGGAAAGTTAAGGTTGGGTCAATGTGGTTTTTAATATAAATCAAGGCATCCAAAACCATAGGACCGCACTGCGTTTGATCTACCTCAAAGGTATCAATTTGGGGATTTTCTTTATCGTCAGGATTATACCGATAAATATGGAATCGACGAACGTCTTTCGCGTCTTCTGATGCCTTATGCAGCTTCCCAGGACGCAGTCTTGAATTCTTAGGCAATCGGAAATCAGCCATGATTAATAAATCCGCTTTTGTGGTTTAATGTAGTCGACTTCATCTGTCAACGTGTAGGTGTGAACCGGTCTATAGTCGAGTGTCGCCTTGTTTTTAGCATCAACTGAACAAAGCGTATGCTTCATCCAATGCTCGTCATCCCGCTCAGGGTAATCGTCCCGCGCATGGGCGCCTCGACTTTCGTGGCGGGCTTCTGCCGATACAACGGTTGCAAGCCCTTGCGTCAACAAATTCTGCAATTCTAAGGTTTCAACCAAATCTGTATTCCAAATCATAGAACGATCCGTCACTGAAACATCTTTGAAGGAATCGGCAACACGGGTAACTTCTTTGATGCCCTCTTTCAAGACAGACTCTGTCCGGAATACCCCACAATATTTCTGCATAGAACGTTGTAAATCAAGACGAATCGCACTCGTTGCAGCCGGCCCTTTGGCGTGACGCAAGGCATCAAAAGTTCCGATAATCTTATCTGTCATATAAGAAGACAAAGGTTTATGGGCCGATTTTGGTTTAATAAGCTCTGCTGCTTTTTGGGCTGCTGCACGACCAAATACAACCAAATCCACTAAAGAGTTTGTTCCCAATCGATTCGCCCCATGAACAGAAACACAAGCCGCTTCACCGATTGCCATTAGCCCCGGCGCTACAGCATCAGGATTGTCTTTTGTAGGCCGCAGAACTTCTGCATGATAGTTGGTCGGAATTCCCCCCATATTATAGTGAACAGTTGGGACAACAGGGATTGGCTCTTTTGTAACATCGACCCCTGCAAATGTCTTTGCCGTTTCTGCAATGCCTGGAAGACGTTCATGAATCAGCTGAGGATCCAGATGCTGAACATTAAGATGCATATAGTCCTTCAGAGGACCAACGCCCCTACCTTCATTGATTTCAATAGTGATGGCCCTTGAGACCACGTCCCGAGAAGCGAGATCCTTAGCGTTCGGCGCGTAGCGTTCCATAAACCGCTCGCCTTCGCTATTCGTCAGATAGCCCCCTTCCCCACGAACCCCCTCTGAAATCAAGCACCCAGCACCATAAATACCCGTTGGATGAAACTGCACAAATTCCATATCCTGTAGCGGAAGCCCTGCGCGCAAAATCATGCCGTTCCCATCGCCCGTACAAATATGGGCACTCGTTGCAGAAAAGTAGGTTCTCCCATGCCCTCCTGTTGCCAGGACAACCATATGAGCCTGAAACCGATGAAGGGTTCCGTCTTCCAAATTCCACGCAACAACCCCAACACACTTACCTTCATCGTCAAACAAAAGGTCGAGGGTAAAATATTCGATGAAAAACTCTGTTTGATGCTTCAAGCATTGTTGGTAAAGGGTATGAAGAATCGCATGACCTGTCCGATCCGCTGCAGCACAAGCCCGTGGGACCAGTTCTTTCCCATAATTTCTTGTGTGCCCGCCAAAAGGCCGTTGATAAATTTTCCCCTCTTGTGTTCTAGAAAAAGGGACCCCAAAACGCTCTAGTTCTATGACTGCGGGAATAGCATTTCGACACATATATTCGATCGCATCCTGATCCCCCAGCCAATCAGATCCCTTGACCGTATCATACATATGAAAGCGCCAATCATCTTCGCCAAGATTCCCAAGAGCCGCGCTAATACCACCCTGTGCTGCAACTGTATGGCTACGGGTTGGAAAAACTTTCGTGATACACGCCGTTCGAAGACCAGCGGCCGACATGCCTAAGGACGCACGAAGACCAGCGCCACCAGCACCAACGACCACCACATCGTATTGATGATCAATTATACTATAAGCTGAGGTCGGTTTTGTCATAAAAATCCCCTAGAGAATAAATTCAAAGAATGCCCAAATGGTTGCAAATAAGCCGCCCCCTAAGCTAAGGCGTAAAAGAGAAAGAACCATCCCGTGCCAGAAAGCATTGCTGACGTAATCATCAATAATCACTTCCATACCTAAATACCCATGCCACAAAGCAAGACAAATAAAGGCCATGAAACCGCCTGCTCGACAAGGACAAGCCATCCATTCATACATGAGGGCATAGGATAAAAGAGGCGCTGAAAACAAAGAGATCAAAACCCAAACACTGAGAAAGACTAACAATCCCCCTGTCACTCGTTGCAAAATCCAGTGGATTCCACCCTGATTTTTAGAGGGAAAATTAAAATATCGATTCGAGAGACGGGGATGCATTCATTACCTCCACATCATAAAAATAAGAGTGATAACTGTAAGGGAAATACTAACCCCCAAAACAAGCCACCCTGTTTTGTAGGTTGTCTCTAGATCAAAACCGCGACCTATGTCCCAATAAAAATGACGAAGACCGTTAAAAAGATGGTAGTAGAAAGCAAAAACCCACCCGCTCAAAAGCAATTGACCCACCAAACTTTCTAAAAAACTTACTATGGATTGATAGCTTTCCTCTCCTAATGAAAGAGCCACGAACCACCCAACGAATAGAAAGCTACCCACAAAAAGACCCACTCCTGTAAACCGATGCAAAATAGAAAGCATCGATGTTAGTTGAGGCCTATAAATGCTAAGATGAGGAGAAAGAGGTCTTTGACAGTCGCTCATTATTCTTAAAAACTTCCTAAACAGCGTAATACGATTTGTACCACTCTACAAAATTTTTGATCCCTTGATCAATATTTGTTTTTGGTGTCCACTCAAGTTCCGCCTGTGCCCTTGAAATATCTGCAAAAGATTCAGGAACATCCCCTGCCTGCATTGGCATCATATTGTAAACAGCTTTTTTGCCCAATGACTCTTCCAACAAACCAATATACCGCATTAAGGGTTCACTTTTGTGGTTCCCCAAATTATAAACCCGATGGGGAACGTCCCCTTGAGGCGCGCGATTCAGAGCCGCTAGAATACCCGCAACAATATCACCAACATAGGTAAAATCCCGCTTCATTTTGCCTTCATTAAAGACAGGTATAGGTTCTCCGGCTAAAATCTTTTTCGTAAAAATAAAGAGCGCCATATCAGGGCGACCCCAGGGCCCGTAGACCGTAAAAAACCGAAGACCTGTTGCAGGAATCTTGAACAAATGGGCATAACTTCGGCTCATTAGTTCATCCGCTTTTTTGGTTGCCGCATAGAGCGCCATAGGCTGGTCCGTTGAATGATCTTCTGAAAATGGAAGTTCCGTATTCGCCCCATAAACCGAGGAGGTACTCGCGTAAACAAAATGCTGAAACCCTTTTTGATGACGTGCTAATTCCAACAGGACTAAATGGCCCATCACATTGGTCGACACATATTCATAAGGATTTTCCAAAGAATACCGAACGCCTGCTTGTGCCGCTAAATGGACAACTTTTGTAATAGGTTTCGTAGCAGACGCCCAAACTTTTTCCATTAAGGGTCGATCTGTAATATCCCCTTTAACAAAAATAAACTGGTCAGGAAATTCGTCTTTCAATAGCTGAAGACGCGCATACTTAAGGGCCGTATCATAATACGGCGAAATGCTATCGACCCCCAGGACGTAATGCCCCTGGGTCATCAGGGCGCGGGCTGTATGAAATCCAATGAATCCTGCAGCACCCGTTAGAAAAATAGTGTTACTGTTTGACATAGATCTTAATTACGTGAAAAAGGCAAAAAACGCAACTTATACAGTTAAAAAATTTAGTGTTGATTTCTGGTGGGATGAAATAGTAAGATATATTTGTCCTTTAAATAAGTGGGAATATTATGCGGAAAAATGCTCAGAAAATGTCAATCACACTCAGTCAAGATTTGACTAATTTTGTAAACTACTATAGCAGTGAGCACGGAAACATGAATCGTTCTGCCATCATACAATATGCTCTAGAGCTTCTAAGGGTACAAGAGCTTGCAAAAGCCTATCAAGAAGCCAATGCTGAAATAGATCATGATTTTGATATCTGTTCTGGGGATGGCATTCATGAAGAGAGGTGACATTTATATTGCAGACCTTAATCCAACTGTTGGATCTGAAATCAAAAAGAAACGCCCTGTCATTATTGTTAGTAATGACATAAGTAATCTTTATTCTGATACAATTACAGCCATTCCAATAACGTCAAATATAAAAAAAGTCCATCCATTTGAGATTTTAATTCAATCCAACAAGCAAAGCGGTCTAACGCAAAATAGCAAGGCCCAATGCCATCAAATAAGGGCCTTATCCAAAACCAGGTTTGTTAAGAAAAAAGTTGGAGCGATATCTTTAGAGGAACAAGAGCAATTAGAAAGTGCGCTTAGATTGCACTTGGTTCTTTGAAGAATCTACCTACCTCTCCCCACCCAAAGTTCTTGTCTTTTTTTTCTTGCACGAAAATATTTTGGAAATTTGACTTTACGGCTAAAATTTATTAGACTAGTTTAATAAACTAGATTGTATAGGAAGTTATGGAAAGTATAGGGATGTTTAAGGCTAAAACCCATTTGCCTGAAATAATTCGTAATGTGCAAAAGGGGCAGGCTTATGTTCTAACAAATAGGAGCCGAGAAGTGGCAGTAATTATGTCGATTGAAGAATACAAAAAAAACTTTAAACCTTTCGATTACAACAGATTAAAAAACGTTTTTTCAACGCCTCCTTTTTCTTCTGCTGAAGAAATTATTTCTATGCGTGATGAAGGAAGGAAATAAATCATGAAAAAAGGAACGGTTGTTGTTGATTGTTCTTTTTTTCTTGCAACTTTTTTACCAGACGAGCCTAAAGAAAATTTTGATTTTAACGCTTTTTTTGTCTATGTGCCGTCGTTGTTTTTTTTAGAATGTTTGAATGTTTTGACAGTCGTGTTAAAAAGACAACGTATTTCGCGAGAAGAATATGAAAAATGTTTAGAGCTTTTTCAAGAGCTTCCTTTCCATATAGATAATCTTTCAACTATTCCAGCCTCTCTACCTCGAATAGAGAGTTTATGCAACAAACACGGTTTGACAAGTTATGATGGAAGTTACTTAGAGCTCGCTCTTAGGCTTCAAGTTCCCTTAGCAACGCTTGATAAGAAACTCATTGCTGCAGCACACTTAGAAGGTATTGGTTTAATCCAATAGACTATAACAAAACTCAGCACCATCAAATCACTATCTCCGCAAGAACAATAAGACTTAGAACGCCCGATTAGAGGGGTCTTTAAACCGCTCCTAACTCTTATTCAGCTTTCTCAAAAAAGCAGGAATATCAAGGTCTTTGTTGGATTCTTCATCAAGAGCTTCAGGGGACCTATCGATTCCCTGCGTTTGAATAGTTTCCGTTAAACTTACAGGAATCTCTTGATCTTTTTTCGTATCAAATCCAAGGCGGTGCCACAAAGATTTTTTTTCACGGCGTGGCGTTTCTTGCAACCTCGTCGCTGTCATATTAATAGAAGATGATTCTTCTATAGCATCATCCGATGATGTTTCGGGTACAATAGGATTGATGCTCTCTTCGTGAAGGGAGGTAAAGATGTCGTCTGCTGGTAAATCCGTCTCAAGCTTAGGCTCCATCACTTCAAAAGCAAATTCTGGCTCAGCAACAGGTTTTGTTTCTTTAAGGGTTTGTTGTCTTTTTTCAGCCATCGCACGCGCATCAATACCCGTTGCAACAACGGATACACGGAGTGTGCCGCTCATTCGATCATCAAACGTTGATCCAAAAATAATATTGGCGTCCCCATCCACTTCTTCACGGATGCGGTTTGCCGCTTCGTCTACTTCATAAAGCGTCATATCAAGACCTCCAGTGATGTTAATCAAAACACCCCTTGCACCTCTCATGGATACTTCATCTAAAAGCGGATTGGAAATCGCAGCCTCTGCAGCAACAATCGCGCGATTATCCCCACTGGCTTCGCCTGTTCCCATCATGGCTTTCCCCATTTCGCTCATGACGGTTTTAACGTCAGCAAAGTCAAGGTTAATAAGACCTGGCATAATCATCAGATCTGTAATCCCTCGAACCCCAGCATAAAGAACCCCATCTGCCATATTGAAAGCATCGGCAAAAGTGGTTTGTTCATTTGCCAGGCGGAATAAATTTTGGTTTGGAATGATAATCAGAGTATCAACATGATTCTGCAACTCTTGAATGCCTTGGTCAGCAAGCCGCATCCGTTGAATACCTTCAAAATGGAAAGGCTTCGTCACAACCCCAACTGTTAAAATACCCATATCACGAGCAGCCCGTGCAATAACAGGCGCAGCGCCTGTGCCAGTTCCCCCGCCCATACCAGCGGTAATGAAAACCATATGGCTTCCACGCATAATTTTTTCCAAATCACTTAAGGATTCTTCGGCTGCTGCACGACCAACTTGTGGTTTTGCCCCTGCTCCAAGACCTTGCGTAATTTCAAGACCTAATTGGATCCGATGAGGCGCTTTAGAATTTTTAAGGGCTTGGGCATCTGTATTGACGGCGACAAAGTTAACGCCCTCTAGATTAGAACGAATCATGTTGTTAATGGCATTTCCCCCAGCGCCACCTGCCCCAATAACTGTAATTTTGGGAGTTAGATTTTCTGGGCTAAATGTATCAGTCATTCTAAGAATCCTTATGCATTAAAAATTATTTTTAACCATGTCACGAGCGACTCAAGCCATGGACTATACGCAGGGCGTTGTCCTGTTTCAGGATAGTTCCTCTTCATAGCATATGTCAATAAGCCTATCGCTGTTGAAAAGGAAGGGAGTGCATAGGGATAAGCCGATTGAAATGAATTCAAGGGTTTTCCCAATCGCACCTGCTTCTGCAAAATAGTTTGCGCAAGTTCTTTCATGCCGGGAAGCAGGCTTCCTCCCCCCGTTAAAACAAGACGACGGTTTGTTGTTTTATACGCATTTGTCTTTTCAAGACGACTTTTTACCATTTCTAAAATTTCTTCAACGCGTGGTTTAACAATTGATGTCACAAGAGATCGCCGAATATGCTGAGAAATTTCTTTTGTTGAATCTCCTATAGGCGGAACTTCAATAATGACTTTGGTGTCATCTGTTGTTTCAATGGCACTGCCGTGAAGAATTTTTATCCTCTCGGCTGCAACAAGAGAGGTTGAAAGACCATGCGCAAGATCTTTGGTGATATTACGACTGCCAATAGGGATCGACTCTGTATGGATCACGTCTCCTTCTTTAAAGAGCGCAATATTGGTGTGATGGCTTCCAATGTCGATCAGAACAACCCCAAGCTCCATTTCATCTTCAACAAGCGTTGCATAGCCAGAAGCAATAACGGATGGAACAATCCCCCTTACATTAATGTGACATTGCTTCAAGCAATGAATCAACGTACGAGCTGGGTTTAAGGCACTTGTTACCATGTGCACATATCCTGTTAGGGTATTTCCAAACATCCCTTTAGGGTTCCGCAGAGGCTGTCCATTATCAATCGAAAACCTCAGAGGATTCGCATGCAAAATTGTAAAAGGCTGATGCTCAGAGTTTTGCGTCCCCTGTGAAAGGAGATATTGAATGTCTGCATCTTTAACACTTCGCCCCTGAATATCCGTTGAAACTTTCACTATTTCTGAAACAAGATGGGGCCCTGAAATATTCACAATTGCTTCTTTGACAGTAAGATTAGCTGCTTTTTCTGCTTTATACACCGCATGTGCAATAGCGTTTTCAATATCTTCAAGCGTTGGAACATCGCCTTTTTTAGCACTCTGAATACCATGAGCCCCAATACCCAAAATAGCGGGAGGGGTCATAGGATCCTTTGCCGTTGTTCCAATAACGCATGAGACCTTCGATCCGCCAATATCAATGGCGGTAACAATTTTTTGTGTACTAGGTCTAAAAGGTTTTGTAGGCATTTTATTCAACAATAATTCTTTGAGGAATGCGCAAATCAATCCTCTTCTTTGCAGCCGTTGTTAAGTGGTGCGTTGTTTCATATTTAATAAAACGTTCTAAAGATTTTTGCACCTCTTTTTCTGGAAGAAGAAGGGTAATTTTATTTTCAAGATGAATGTTCCATCGACGGTTACCAATCCATGTAGCAGACACAACACGCTGCTTCAAAGAGGGAAAAAGAGAGAGCGCCTCTAAAAGATCTGGCAAATACTTTGGAGCGTTTGCGCCAGTAATACTGGGCAGCGTTCCGTAAATCGATAGATTTCCTTCTGGAATAATCACTCCGTCTTTATCGACAAGATAAAGATTCTTTTCATGTTGCCAAAGGGCAAAAGGCAAACGTTCTTCAATTGTAATAAAAAGAGTATCTGGCCAATGCCGCTCAAGCGTTGCTTCTTTTACCCAAGGAAGAGAACTGAGACGTTGGTGCGTTGCTTCAAGATCAACAAGAAGCATGGGACCGTGCAACGGAACGCCAAGCGCTTGAAAAATTTGGTCTTGCGAAACTTTTTCTCGCCCCCGAATAAAAATGTTTTCAAGCTTTAACCCATGAGCATGCGTTGTTAGAATAAATTTTTGGTAAATAGAAAAACGTATCTCTTCTATTTCTTTGCGGTAGAGCGCCCACACGCCTAAAAAAACAGCCAATAGAAAACCGACAACGCTTAATAAAAAGCGCTTTTTATTCTGGGAGCTGAAGAGCCCGCCTATTAAAGATTTTTGTCGTTTGAAGCGCGCCATAAGCCGTCTTGAATAAGCCAACGAACAATTTCGTTAAAAGAAATACCATAATATGCACAGATTTCCGGAACAATAGAAAGCTTTGTAAATCCAGGCTGTGTATTAACCTCTAAAAGATATAATTCATCTTTTTCCGTATCATAACGAAAATCAGAACGCGTAACACCATCACACCCAAGAAGATTATGGGCTTCTTCTGCATATGACATCGCTTTCTTATAAGCAGTTGCCGGAATATCTGCAGGCATGATGTGATCTGTCATCCCGTCTGTATATTTTGCTTTGTAATCATAAAATCCTGCTTTAGGGCGTAACTCTAAAATGCCAATTGCTTTTTTATCCATCACTGCCACAGAAATTTCCTGACCTGGAATATATTTTTCAACTAACACTTTTTTATTATACGGCCATTCCTGAACCCTAGATCCAACAGGAGCATCTCCTTTTTGAATAATATAAACGCCAACACTCGATCCTTCATCAATGGGTTTTACAACATAGGGAGGATCCATAGGATGGGTATTTTTTATCTCATCCCATAGGCAAACCTTTCCTGGAGGGACGGGAACATTGTGGTCTGATAAAACATTTTTGGTTGTCGGTTTGTGCATACCAATAGCAGAAGCTAAGGCACTGGAATGCGTATAAGGAACGCCTAAAATATCAAGAAGACCCTGCAACCGACCATCTTCAAAATAAATACCATGAAGCCCATTGAAGATAACATCAGGTTTAACAGTCTCGATGATAGAACAAAGCGCCTTAATGTCTCGCGTGGGGTTATAGCGTGTTGTAGGATATCCTTGATCTATAAGAGATTCATAAATAGACTGTCCTGAACTAAGAGATACTTCCTTTTCTGCGTTCCATCCGCCTTCTAAAAGAAGAACGTGTGTGTTTTTAGGGTCATGCATTTTTTAATCCTTTTTTGTCATAGGTACCAAGACGCTTTATTTCCCATTCTAACGAAATCCCGCTCTGATTCAAAACGTGTTTTTGAATTTCATTGCCAAGCGCTTCTAAATCATGTGCTGTTGCTGTTCCAGTATTAATTAAAAAGTTACAATGCTTTTCAGAAACAAGAGCCCCGCCAAGGGTTCTTCCTCGAAAGCCAGCTGCATCAATTAATTGCCAGGCTTTCATGCCTTCTGGATTTTTAAATGTGCTGCCTCCCGTTCTGGCCCTAACCGGTTGGGAAGCTTCTCGTTCTTTTAAGATCTCTGCTATTTCTTGCTCAAGATCTTTAGAGGATCTGATAGTCCCGACAAATGTCGCACTCACCACCACTTCGTCATCTTGCAAAAGACTTTTGCGGTAGGAAAATCCAAGATCGTTCGCAACCCTCTCTTCTATTGTTCCTTGAGGTGTCACAACCTGACAGGATTGAAAAATATCCTTGATCTCGCTGCCATAAGCCCCAGCATTCATTTTGATTGCCCCCCCAATGGTGCCTGGAATGCCCGAAAGAAAAGAAAAGCCACCAATGCCAGCTTGCGCAGCCGTTAGAGCAACAGTCCGATCCAAAGCTCCTGCCCCTGCAGTAATCGTTGTACCAGCACATGTAATTTTAGAAAAAGAAGACCCTAATTTAATTGTAACACCAGGGATCCCTCCATCGCGAATCAAAACGTTCGACCCAACCCCTAAAAGGGTTATGGGAACATCGGCAGGTTTTCCTTGAAAAAAAGCACAAAGATCATCAGCGTCAGCTGGCTTAAAGAGAATCTCAGCCGCTCCACCTACACGAAACCAGACGGAGTCTTTTAAAGGTGCGTTTTCAATATATTTCCCTCGCACTTTAGGCAATTGATCTAAAAGTCTAGTCATTCGGGGGCGATCGCTTTTAAACGATGTTCTAAATCTTGTGCAATTTTTGTAATTGAGCCAGCCCCCATGCACAAAATATATCCCCCCTCTTCACAGAGTAGGGCAATTTTTTGAGCGAGCTCTTCCTCATTTTCAACGGCTTCAACAGGGGATTTTGTATGAGCGGATGCCGCCTTTGCTAAAGCAAAATTATCCAATCCGATTATGCTTTTTTCCCCGGCTCCATAAACAGGCAGAATAATGACATGATCAGCCTCAGACAAACAAGCAGCAAAGTCATCGAAAAGATTTTTAAGTCGACTAAACCGGTGGGGCTGTAAAACAGCAACTACCCGTTTGTCAGTAATCTTCTTAGCGGCATTAATCACAACGCGAACTTCCGTTGGATGGTGCGCGTAATCGTCAATAACGGTCGCCCCCTTATACGTCCCAACAGGTGTAAAACGTCGTTTAACACCCGCAAAGGATTGAAGACCTTCACGAATGACTCTTTCTGGAACCTTCATTTTAAGTGCAACGCTTATGGCCGCAAGAGAGTTCAGAACATTGTGATCCCCCCTCATAGGAAGGATTATATCTTTAAATGCGTGCTGCTCTGTTCCATCATCAAACATCACATCAAATGTCAAAGCTTCTTTTTTATAACGCACATTACTGGCCCGACAGTGCGCCTCTGCATCGAACCCGTATGTAATAAAGCGACGATCCGTAATGTGGGGTAAAAGATTTCGAACCTCTGGATGATCCAGGCACAAAACTGAAAATCCATAAAAAGGGATCTGTTTGACAAATTGAAGGAAACTTTTTTTCACTTCCTCAAAGGAACCCCCGTAATAATCTAAATGCTCTGGTTCAATATTGGTCACAATAACAATGGTTGCTGGAATTTTGATAAACGTTCCATCTGACTCATCGGCTTCAACAACCATCCAATCACCCTTGCCGATCTGAGCATTCGTGTTCAAAGAGTTGATGATACCCCCATTAATAATAGTTGGATCCAATCTCCCAGCGCTTAAAAGGGTCGCAACAAGAGACGTAGTCGTTGTTTTTCCATGGGTTCCTGCAATCGCAACAGCAGGCTTAAACCGCATAAGTTCTGCTAACATTTCACTTCGAGGAATAACAGGAATATCTTTTTTACGCGCCGCAATGATTTCAATATTATCAGCTTTAATATCAGAAGAAGGAACAACAACAGAAACCCCATCAATGTGACACTCACTGTGCCCTACAAAAACAGAGATTCCTTTTGCTTTTAGCCGCTGCACATTGGCATTATCAGTTATATCACTTCCTTGAACCTTGTGACCGAGGCTATGAAGGATTTCCGCAATCCCACTCATACCAATACCACCAATTCCAATCAAATGAATTGTTCCAATACTCAAGGGTGCGATACGCATAATGTTAGACTCTTTAAAATAGATGTCTTGATCATGACGATTTTGGGTAAGGGTTGCAAGTTTTTTTGGGGAAGCTTAGATATTTGCGGTGTTTTTTACCCTTCTCTCAAAGGCCTCCATGACACGCTTAATTCCCTCAAGAAATACTGCATCCATTGCTTTTTGAAAGATGAAAGATCGGAATTTAAAGTCGATAAAAAATTCCACTTCTGTTTCTGTTTCTGATAGGGAAGTAAAATGCCAGTAGTTTTTAAGATAGGAAAAAGGGCCGCTTTCATAAATAACTTCAACACGCGCAAAAGGGGTTAAAAGTACTTTTGAAATATAGGACTCTCGAAAAGGTCCATACCCAACCGTCAAAGAAGCGCGGCAATATCCAGGTCCTTGTTCCAGAATTTTTGCGGCCAAACATCCCGGAAGAAACGCAGGGTATGATTCAATATCAGCAACGACTTGGTAGAGTGTTTCAGCACTATAAGGAAGGCGCTTTTTGTCATGAAATCTACAGCTCATTTAAGCGCCAAGCTTCTGAAAGCGTGCTTGCTTTAGTTTTTCAAAATCATCGCCCGCATGATAAGAAGACCGTGTGAGGGGGGACGCTGAAACCATCAAGAACCCTTTTCCTCTGGCCATCCGCTCATATTCCAAAAACTCTTCTGGATCAACGAATCGCATGACTTCGTGATGCTTAGGGGTAGGTCGAAGATATTGTCCAATCGTCATGAAATCAACCTCTGCGCTTCGAAGATCATCCATCACTTGAAAAATTTCTTCTTTGCTTTCACCAAGCCCTACCATAATTCCGGATTTTGTAAAAATGGAAGGATCAAGATCTTTCACTTTTTTCAGCAAAGACAGGGAATGAAAATAGCGCGCTCCAGGTCTAACAGTCCGATAAAGTCTAGGAACTGTTTCTAGATTATGATTATAGACATCTGGACGTGCCTTCACGACGATTTCCAAAGCACCCTCTTTCCTCAAAAAATCCGGCGTTAGGACTTCAATCGTTGTTTTAGGGGATGTTTTTCGAATGGCTCCAATGGTTTGGGCAAAGTGTTCCGCCCCGCCATCCGGCAGGTCATCTCGATCAACGGAGGTGATCACAACATGGGCCAAATTCAGCTGAGCAAGAGCCGCAGCAACGCGCTCAGGTTCATGGGGATCCAAAAGATCAGGGCGTCCTGTTTTAATGTTGCAAAAGGCACAAGCTCTTGTACAAACACTTCCTAAAATCATAATAGTCGCATGCTTTTTGGCCCAGCATTCCCCGATATTAGGACACGCAGCCTCTTCACAAACTGTATTAAGTTTGGATAAGCGCATCAGATCATGGGTTGCATGATACTCTTTTGAAACGGGGGCTTTAACTCTAAGCCATGCTGGTTTTTGGCTAAAAGTGGATGGGTTTTCCATAGGCACTCAAGACTGATTCTTGCATCATTTCTGAAAGGGTTGGATGAGGGAAAACAGCCTGCATCAGCTCCGCTTCTGTGGTTTCTAAAGTTTTAGCAATGCTAAAGCCCTGGATTAATTCCGTTACCTCAGCCCCAATCATATGGGCGCCTAAAAGCTCGCCTGTTTTTGCATCAAAAATGGTTTTAATGAGTCCCTCGGGTTCTCCCATCGCAAGAGCTTTTCCATTAGCTTGATAGGGAAATTTTCCAACCCTAATCGCAAGACCTTTTTCTTTGGCAGCCTGCTCTGTCAGACCAATACTTGCAATTTGAGGGGTAGAATAGGTACAACCAGGAATATTCGTACGAGGAAGAGGGTGCACTTTGTGACCCGCAATTTTTTCCACACACAGAATTCCTTCATGACTTGCTTTGTGGGCAAGCCAAGGGGCGCCGGCTACATCCCCAATAGCATAAAGACCTTTTTCATCAGTTTCACAAAATTCGTTTACTTTAATTTGGCCTTTTTCAATTTTAGCCTTTGTTTTTTCAAGACCTAGATTTTCAACATTTCCTTGGATGCCAACAGCCATAATAACCCGATCGAACGTTTCCAAGGTCTGTGTTTTATTGCCATGTAAAAATGTTGCCATGATTGTGTTCGGGTGCTTTTTCAAAGACTGAACGATTGTACTCGTATGAATTTCTATTTTTCGCTTTTCCAATGCTTTTCTGGCAAGGGCTGAAATGTCATGATCTTCAACTGGAAGGATCCTATCTTGCATTTCGACAAGGGTAATTTTTGTCCCAAAGGTTGCATAAAAACTTGCAAATTCCACGCCTATCGCCCCTGATCCTATAATAAGAAGGGATTCAGGAAGACTGGTTGGAACCATGGCCTCTTTGGCCGTCCACACAAGATGTCCATCTGGCTCGAATCCTTCAAGAACACGGGATCTTGCCCCTGTCGCTAAAATAATATGGGCAGCCTGAAAGGATTGTTTTTTTCCATCATTCGTAGAAACCTCTAAGATGCCTGAGCCCTTCAGTTGGGCCGTTCCCATAAAAACGGTTACTTTATTTTTCTTAAGCAGATGGCTAATACCCCCTGATAATTGCTTTGAAACAGCGCGAGATCGTTCCACAATTTTATTAAAATCAAACTTTAACCCTTTAACACTGATCCCAAACTCTTCTGCGTGTTGGATCGTTTGATAAAGCTCGGCTGACTTTAAAAGAGCCTTTGTGGGAATGCATCCCCAATTGAGGCAAACTCCCCCCAAATGTTCCTTTTCAATAATGGCTGTTTTAAGACCCAGCTGGGCCCCTCGAATAGCAGCAACATACCCTCCAGGGCCTGCCCCGATAACAATTAAATCAAATTTTTCCATAAGGTTATCCTTTCGCGAGTAAAATCCAAGGATTTTCTAAGTATTTCTTAATTGAGCTTAAAAGTGCTGCTGCAACAGCTCCATCAATCGCTCTATGATCTACAGAAAGAGTGCAATTCATCATCGATTTTGCAACAAGTCTTCCGTTATCAACCACCGGCCGCTCTTCAACAGCGCCTACTGCCAAAATACAGGCTTGAGGGGGGTTAATAATCGCTTGGAAACTTTGAATGCCATACATACCAAGATTCGAAATGCTAAAACTTCCTCCTTGAAATTCCTCAGGACGTAATTGGCTGGCGTGTGCTTTTTTGACCAACGTTTTTACTTCCTCTGATAAAGAAATAAGATCTTTGATCTGAGACTGACGAACAATCGGGGTCACGAGCCCTCCTTCAATTGCAACAGCGATAGCAATATCTGCGTCTCGGTAATGACGAATTCTATCCCCCATCCAACTTACATTGGCGTTAGGGTTATCTTGAAGGGCCCGAGAACAAGCCCAAAGAACAAAGTCATTGACCGTTAACTTTTTCCCTTGATCAGCAAGCGTTTCATTTAAGCTTTTCCGAGCACTAAGAACTGTATCCACAGAACAATCCACCGTTAAGTAAAAATGGGGAACTGTTTGCTTGGACTCACTGAGACGCTGAGCAATAATCGTCCGCATAGTACTGAGGGGTTTGTCCGTAAATTCAGGGCCTGTTGGTTGCCGCATTGTTCCAGCGGTTAATGATTCCACATCCCGTTTGATAATGCGACCATGCGGGCCTGAGCCTTGAATTGAGGCAAGGCTGATATTCTTATCAAGAGCAATTCTTTTTGCCAATGGACTGGCGAAAGGACGCTCCGAAGAAGCAAGCGCACTGACTGATACTGGGGGCTGCGCTACTATCGTTTCTTTTGTTGGCTCTACTGAGGTTTTCGTTGCTGGTGCTACCGCTTTTAACGCAGAAAGATCAATGTCTTTTTCTGTTTCTCCCTCTTCCAATAAAATGGCAATGACCGAATTAACAGAAACATTCATTGTACCATCGGCGATAAGAATTTTCCCAAGACTGCCTTCATCAACAGCCTCTACTTCCATTGTTGCTTTATCGGTTTCAATTTCAGCAAGAAGATCTCCTGCTTTAATTTGATCGCCTTCTTTCTTGTGCCAACGGGCAAGGGTACCCTCTGTCATTGTTGGAGATAAGGCTGGCATTAAAATGTTGATAGGCATCGACTTCTCCCTTTTTTATCGATAGGTCACTTTTCGAATTGCATTCATAATATCGTCCACTTGAGGAATCGCCAAACGCTCCAAGTTTCCAGCATAAGGAAGAGGAACATCTTTGCCTGTTACCCGTTCGACTGGGGCGTCTAAAAAGTCAAACGCCTGTTCCATCACCTGAGCAGCGATTTCAGCGCCAACCCCAGACTGGGGCCATCCTTCTTCGACCGTTACCAAACGATTGGTTTTACGAACAGACGTTAAAATGGTTTCTATATCAAGGGGGCGAATTGTCCGAAGGTCAATCACTTCCACACTCACTCCTTCTTGTTGAAGGGCATCTGCTGCTTCTAGGGCTTTTCCAACAGGGAGTGAGAAGGCAACAACTGTTGCATCACTTCCTTCTTTCAAAACCGCTGCTTTGCCAATAGGAACAATAAAGTCTTTTTCATCTGGCACATCAAAAGAGCGTCCATACATCAATTCGTTTTCTAAAAACACGACAGGGTTTGGATCTCGAATGGCAGACTTTAGAAGACCCTTGGCATCTGCTGCACTATAAGGAGCAACCACTTTAATCCCTGGGCAATGGCTATACCAACTGGCAAAGCATTGGGAATGCTGAGCCCCAACACGAGAAGCAACGCCATTTGGCCCTCGAAAAACAATAGGACAGGTCATCTGTCCGCCAGACATATAAAGCGTCTTTGCGGCAGAGTTTATTATATGGTCAATCGCCTGCATGGAAAAGTTAAAGGTCATAAATTCCACAATAGGTTTTAATCCTTTGAAGGCGGCACCAACACCAACTCCTGCAAATCCATATTCTGTAATCGGTGTATCAACGACTCGGCTTGGCCCAAATTCCTCTAAAAGACCTTGGGTGACTTTATACGCCCCTTGGTATTGAGCAACTTCTTCCCCCATCACAAAGACCTTGGAGTCTTGTCGCATTTCTTCCGCCATGGCGTCTCTTAGAGCTTCTCGAACAGTCATTATAGGCATAGGTTTTATCCTTCAATTAAAACATCGGTATAGAGTTCATGCTCTCCCGGTTCAGGGGAGGCATCACAAAAATCAATGGCTTCTTTTAATAAGTCCTTCACTTCTTTTTCGATGGCTTTTAAATCGTCTTCTGTACAAATCTTATGGTCTAATAAATCACGCTCGCAATTCGACAAAGGGTCATTATTCAGGCGATAAGATTCTACTTCATCCTTCGTGCGATATTTCCCAGGATCTGACATGGAATGTCCCTTATACCGGTATGTTTCAAATTCCAAAATATAAGGCCCCATTCCTGAACGGATATGATTCACAGCTTTTTCAGTTGCGGCTTGAACATCGAAGAGATCCATTCCATTCACAAGAGCCCCTGGAATATTAAACCCCTGTCCACGAGTATAAAAATTCTTTGTGCATGAGTGCCGATTAACAGCCGTTCCCATACTGTATTGGTTGTTTTCAATAATATACAAAACTGGAAGCTTCCAAAGAGACGCCATATTATAGGCCTCATAAACCTGGCCTTGGTTTGCTGCGCCGTCCCCAAAATAGGCAAAAACCATCCCGCCATCATTTGCATACTGATGCGCCAAAGCAAGTCCCGCACCTAGTGATGCCTGGGCCCCAACAATACCATGACCCCCATAAAATCCCTTTTCACGAGAAAACATATGCATGGATCCCCCTTTCCCTTTAGAAAGTCCATCCATACGGCCCATTAATTCCGCCAACACCCCCTTAGCATCCATACCACAAGCCAACATATGGCCGTGATCTCGGTATCCTGTAATAATGCTATCGCCCTCTTTCACGAACGTTTGAACGCCGGTCACAACAGCTTCTTGACCAATATAAAGGTGACAAAATCCAGCAATTTTCCCCATGCCATAAAGCTGCCCAGATTTTTCTTCGAGTCGTCGAATCAGAAGCATGTCATAGTACAGCTTCA
>Ga0194129_10004156_pt1 | contig 19517 bp, 14 predicted proteins | sample TA2KigCa35mmetaG_FD_150862 | JGI IMG/M metagenome (GOLD analysis project Ga0194129, IMG submission 150862) | Freshwater microbial communities from Lake Tanganyika, Tanzania - TA2015038 Kigoma Deep Cast 35m | ecosystem: Environmental > Aquatic > Freshwater > Lake | place: Tanzania: Lake...
GAGGACTCGTGCGACGGCGACACCGGCGACTGCCTGCACGACCCGGTGACTCCCGACCTCGACGCCGATGGTCGCCGCGCCCCGCTGCCCGGTCGCCTCCCCGGCGATCCTGGCGCGTGCGGGGACGACTGCAACGACGCGAGCCCCGACGCGTTTCCAGGCAACCTCGAGAGCTGCGACGGGGTCGACAACGACTGCAACGGGGTGGTCGACGACGGCGCGGAGTTCGTCCCGCTCGACGCGGCGCCGCTTCGCATCAGCGGTAACATCGCCCCGGCGGGCCCGGGCGGGCTCGCCTTCGGGGGCGACGCGTACCTCGCCGTCTACTGGGGCGCGAAGGACGGCGCCGACACCTACACGACGAGGCTCGACGCGAGCGGCAACAAGCTCGAGCCGAGCGAGCAGCGCATTGCGCTCCAGAACGCCGACACGTCGGGCGGCCCTGTGGTCTGGGTGGGCGATCGCTTCGGCGTCGTGTGGCAAGACCGGCGCGACGGCGACTACGAGATTTACTTCAACGAGCTGGGGCCCGACGGGAAGAAGGTGCTCGCGGACGTGCGGGTCACCGACGCCTTCGACTTCTCGATCAACCCGGACCTCGCCTGGAACGGCAGCGAGTTCGTGGTCACCTGGCAAGACCGGCGCAACGGCCGCTTCGAGGTGTTCGCGCAGCGCATCGGCCTCGACGGAAAGCTCGCCGGAGAGCCGGTCAACGTCTCGGGCTCGGCCTTCGCCCCTGCCGAAGACTCGGAGGCCCCGAGCATCGCCTCGGGCGCAAAGACCCTCGGCTTCGTCTACGCGACGGGGCCCACCGGTGCCCAGGAGCTGATCTTTCAGACCGCCGAACAAACGACCCTCGCGGACGCCTCGAGCCGCGTGACGATCTCGCTCCCAGGCGTCGAAGCCGTCGGTCCGCAGATCGCCTGGAACGAGGACCGCTACGTCGTCGCCTGGTACCACCGGAGTGCGTCCGGGACCGCCGCGCGTGCCGTGTATGCGACCGCCCTCGACGAGAGCGGCACCGTGCTCACCCCTCCGACGCAGATCAGCGAGCCGCCGAGCGGACGTCGCTCCCGCTACCCGCAGCTCATGCCCCTCGGCGACCGGCTGCTGTTCGTCTACTCCGATGACCGTGACGAAAATCAAGGCTATGAGCTCTATTCCCGCATGGTCGGAGCGGACCTCGTCCCTGCCACGGCCGAGCGGCGGCTGACCAACGCGCCGTTCGACAGCGTGTACCCGACGCCAACCTTCGGCCCCAACGGCGACGTCGGCGTCCTCTTCCGCGACGACCGCACGAACGGCGTGCAGCACGTCTACTTCACGCGGCTCGGCTGCGTGGCGGGCCCCTGACTCACGCTCGGTCGGGCTCTGCCTTCGTCGGCGGCTCTGCCTTCGTCGGCGGCTCTGCCTTCGTCGGCGGCTCTGCCTTCGTCGGCGGCTCTGCCTTCGTCGGCGGCTCTGCCTTTGTCGGCGGCCGTGCCGAGCCTCAAAACTTGAGCCGCATCCGCGAGGGGAAGACCGTCGGGATGCTCTCGCCGCGCTCGAACACCGCGGTGCGGGTGTCGACCCTGTCGGTCTCGACCTCCGGCGGTGCAAAGGCGAGCTCCAGGCGCCGCGCGACGACGCCACGAGCAGCGAGGAAGGCCGCCTCGCCCCGCAAGGGCGCGAGAGCGTCGCAGCCGTCGAACCAGCGCAGATCGGCCATCGGAAGCTGCACGGCGCTCACGACGTGGGCGAGCGCGTCCGGGTTGCCATGGCTCGCGAGGACCTCGGCCATGAGCTGGTGGAGGAAGCACTTGCGCTGCGACGGACCAGGCTTCGCGAGGAGGAACTCGATCGTGTCCGAGAGCTCGGTCAGCGGGAGCGAGCCGAGGAACGCGCCGAGGAACATGCGCTGCATGCGGACGATCGGGATCATGACGTCTTCGGTCCGCCCGAGGAACTCGCGCGCGGAGGCGACGTCGCCGCTCCAGACGAAGTGCCGCGTGCGAAGCTGGGAGACCTCGACGCTGCCAGGATTCGCGGCCTCGATGCGCGCGAGCAGGTCGGTCGCCTCGGCCTCGCGGCCCGAGAAGAGGTGCTCGCGCGCCGAGGCGATGAGTCCGCCGAATTGACTCTCGTCAAGTGCATGCGCAAGCTCCACGCGCGACTCGCCCGGCAGCCCCGCCTCGAGCTCGATGCGACCGAGCACCTCGTGACTGAAGGCGTGCATGGGGTCCCGCGCGAGGGCCCGGCCGAGGGCCCGCACCGCGTAGGCGACGTCGCCCGAGTAGTCCGCGATCAGCGCGTCCGCGAGGTGCGTGTCGGGCAGGTGCGGGGCGACGCCCGCAGCCCGCGCGACCGCCTCGACGGCGGCGTCGGCGACCGCGGCGGTGTCCTGATCGAGGAAGGAGCGATTCCAAAGCCGCACCATCGCGAGCGCGCGCACCGAGACCGCCTCGGGGAGGTCGGGCGCGGCTGCGAGGACGGCGTCGATCTCGGCGACGGTCTCGCGCTCGTTGCCGATGCGGGTCAAACGGCGTCGCGCGCGGGCGAGCCTCGCCCCAAGCGCATCCGGGAGGCTCCCAAGATCGACGCGGCGGCTCGCGAGCTTCAGCTCGCGCACGGAGGGAGCGTCCGCCTTCTCCGCCGCGATCCGGGCAAAGGCTCGCGCGACCGAGCGCGCGTCCGGGCGGTCCTCGGGTTTGCGGGCGAGGCACGCCGCCACCAGCGCGACGAGCGCCGGCTCGTCCGGTCGCGGCAAGGGCGGCGCCGTATGAAAGAGCCTGCCTGCGACGCGCTCCATCGCGCTCGAACCACCGAAGGGACGCTCGCCCGACGCAAGCTCGTACAGCAAGAGGCCGAGCGCGTAGATGTCGACCGCGCCCCCAAGCGGCTTGTCCTCGAGCTGCTCGGGCGACATGTAATCGGGGGTTCCGACGCCGAGCGCATGGGCGCCGAACGCCCGGGCGATCCCAAAGTCGATCAGCACCGCGCGCGGGATCGCGCCGTCGATCACCAGCACGTTGTCGGGCTTGAGGTCGAGATGCAAGACGCCGGCATCGTGCGCTGCGACGAGCGCCGACGCGACTTGCAAGCCGATCGCCACGACCTCGTCGATCGGCACTTGTGCGGACTTGATGCGCTGGCGGAGGCTCGTGCCCGGGACGTACTCCATCGTGATGTAAAGCCGCCCGTCGTCCGTACCGAGGTCGAACACGCGCGCGACGTTCGGGTGGGTGACGCGTCGGGCCATCGAGACCTCGCGCCGCTGCGCCGCGAGGATGTCGTCACCGTCCGTGCCATGTTCGACGGCTTCCGCGACGACCTTGAGCGCGACGACCTCGTCGAGCAACTCGTCCTCGACGCGGTAGACGGTGCCCATTCCGCCATCGCCAAGATACGCGACGATCCGATATCGACCCGCGAACAGGTCGCCATCCCGCATTGCCGCCGCGTACCCCATGTCGACCGGCCAGCATCATGCAGGCGTTCGGCACCGAGGACAACCGACGCCGCTCGCCGTGGCCATCTCGACGCGCCGCGAACGTGGCTACCGCTCGTCGGCCTTGGCCTCGTCCCAGTAGCGGTCGAGCACCTCGAGCGGCAGCTTGCCTCGCTCCGCAAAGCCGCCGTGCTCCTCGTCGACGCGACGCTCGACGTGGGCGAAGCGCCGCTCGAACTTGCGCATCGTCCGGCGCAGCGCGGCCTCGGCGTCGAGCCCGTGGTGACGACCGACGTTGACGAGGGCGTAGAGCGCATCGCCGAGCTCCGCCTCCATGGCCTCGCGATCGCCCGATTTCACGGCGCAATCGAGTTCCTCGAGTTCCTCGTCGACCTTCGCGCGCGGCCCCACGGAGTCGGGCCAGTCGAAGCCGACACGCCGCACCTTGTCGCCGATCCGCTGGGCGCGAACCAGCGCCGGCAGGCTCCGCGGAACCCCGTCGAGCAGCCCCCGGCGCGCCCCGCCCGCCTTGCGCTCCCCGGCCTTGATTTTCTCCCAGTTGTCGAGGACACGCTCGGACGCCCCCTCGCCCTCGATCGTCAACTCGCCGAACACGTGCGGATGACGGCGCACCAGCTTGTCGACGATGCCGACGACGACGTCGTCCGGACCGAAGGCGCCCCGAGCGCGCGCGAGCTCCCCGAGAAAGACGACCTGGAGGAGCAGGTCACCGAGCTCCTCACGCAGCTCGTCGAGATCGCCTCGATCGATCGCGTCGACCACCTCACACGCCTCCTCGAGGACGTACCGACGCACGCTCTCGAGGGTCTGCTCGCGATCCCAGGGGCAGCCGTCTGGCGCGAGCAGGCGCTGCATCAGGCGCACGAGGTTCGGAAACGTCGCCCCGTCCTGGGCATCGAGCGCGGGCGATTTGACAGGTGGGAAGGGTTGAGGCACGCGGGTCCATAACACATGGTCGACGCCATCGCGCCCCGCATCGAGCTCGTCGGCGTGTCGCGTCGCTTCGGTGAGCGCCTCGCCGTCGAGCGCATGGACCTCGTCCTCGAGCCGGGTCGCATCCACGCGCTGATCGGCGAGAACGGGGCGGGCAAGTCGACCGCGCTCAAGATGGTGGCGGGCCTCGTCGCACCCAGCGAGGGCTCGGTGCGCATCGGCGGCGAGCCGCTCGCCTCCGTCACCCCCCGCGCCGCGATGGACCGTGGCGTCGGCATGGTGCATCAGCACTTCATGCTGGTCGAGCCGTTCACCGCGCTCGAGAACTTGATCCTCGGCGTCGAGCCCGTTCACGAGAGCGCCTGGTCGAAGCTGCCGCTCCTCGGCCCGCTCCTCTTCGGCGGGCGCCTCGACCTCGACGCTGCGCGTACGAAGGCGCGGGCGCTCGCAAGCGACGCCGGCCTCGCGGTCAACCTCGACGCGCGCGTGTCGGACCTCGCGGTCGGGGAGAAGCAGCGGCTCGAGATCCTGCGCGTGCTGTACCGCGGGGCGAAGGCGATCCTGCTCGACGAGCCGACCGCCGTCCTTTCGCCGCTCGAGGTCACCGAGCTCTACGCGACGCTGCGCCGCCTCGCCGAGCGCGGACACACCATTGCGGTCGTCACCCACCGCCTCGACGAGGTGGTGCGCTTCGCCGACGACGTGACCACGATGCGCCGCGGCGTGAAGGTCCACGCGGAGAAGCTCGACGCCGACGCGCGCGAACGAGCGACCGAGACGATCCAGCGCCTGACGCGCGCCATGATGGGTGGTGACGTCCCCGAGACCTCACGCCGCCCGCCGATCCCCGCCGACGCTGCCGCCGTGCTCGAGCTGCAGAGCGTCCACGTCGCCGGCGTCGGCAGCCGATGCTTGACGGACGTCAATCTCACCCTGCGAAGCGGCGAGGTGGTCGGAGTCGCCGGGATCGAGGGCAACGGCCAGCGTGAGCTCGAGACGGTGCTCGCCGGGCTCGTGCGCGCGGAGTCCGGCGCAATCCGGCTCGATGGCGCGGCGCTGTTCACCGACGGCGGCGACAAGGCCGCGATGGTCCGGGATGCGCGGGCGCGCGGTCTCGTCGTCGTCCTCGATGACCGCCACCACGACGAGATGATTCTCGACGCGACGGTGTCCGACAACCTGGTCGTCGGCGACCTCGGCGCTGGCGGGCTCGCCACGAGTTCCGCCGTCGCGACCGACGAGGCCGCGGTCAGCTCACGGCGCTTCGAGCGCTTCGCCGTCGAGCCGCGCGACCCGGGCCGGCGCGGGCGCGAGCTGTCGGGCGGCAACCAGCAAAAAGTCGTGATGGCGCGCGCGCTCGACCGGAACATCCGCGCGCTCGTGCTCGGTCAGCCGACGCGGGGGGTCGACGTCGGGACGGCGCACGTCATCCACGAAGCGGTCGGCGACCTCGCAGCGACGGGCGCTGCGGTGCTGGTGCTCAGCGCGGACCTCAACGAGCTTCGAGCGCTGTCTCACCGCATCGTCGTCCTGTCCGAGGGGCGCATCGTCGCGGAGCTCCCGCCGAGCGCAACGGATGAAGCGATCGGGCGCGCGATGCTCGGCGTGACCGAGGACGGAGAGGCCGCGGCGTGACCCCCATCCTGACCCCTGCGCGTCAACGCACCCTGCTCGCGCTCGCGGGTGCGCTCGTCGTGATGAACCTCGCGAGCTTCGGCTTCGGCGAAGCCCCGCTCGAGACGCTCGGCCGGATCTGGGCTGGGACGTGGGGGACCCCGTACGGCATCGGTCAAGTGCTCTTCAAGGCGATCCCCCTGCTCTTCACCGGCGTCGCCTTCGGCGTCGCCTTGCGCGCGGGCCTCTTCAACATCGGGTCGGAGGGACAGCTCGCCATGGCGAGCCTCGCCGCGGGGTTCTTCGCCTCGAAGCTCGGCGCCGGGCTCCCGTGGGTGGTCGCGCTGCCGCTGGTCGTCGCGGTGGCCGCGCTGGTCGGTGGTGCCTTCGCCGCGATCGCCGGCGCGATGCGGGCCAAGCTCGGCGTACACGAGATCATCACGTCGATCATGTTGAACCGCTCGGCGGACGTGTTCTTGCCGTGGGCGCTCGCGGTCGGCCTCAGCGTCGATGGGGTCCGCACGGCGCCGGTCGCGGAGGGTGCGCGGGTCCCGCCGCTCGAGCGCTGGTTTCCGAGCTTCACCGGGAGCGCTGCGAGCCTCGCGTTCCCCACGGCCGTCATCGTCGCGTTCGCGGTGCACGCATGGACGCGGCGTTCCCGGATTGGGCGCGAGCTCGAGTGGGTCGGTCAGGCCGCGACGGTGTGCGAAGCGCAGGGCATCGACGTCGCGCGCCGCCGGATGCAGGCGATGGTGCTGTCGGGCGCGATCGGGGGGCTCACGATGATGGGGACGGTGCTCGGCTACAAGGGCTACTACGAGCTCGGCCTCGGCGCGGGCGCAGGCTTCTCCGGCATCGCGGTCGCCATGCTCGGACGTGGCGGACCGGTGCAGCTGACGCTCGCGGCGCTGCTCTTCGGCACGCTCGCGCAGGCGGGGATCGCGATCAACGCGCGGGTACCTCGCGATGCGATGGGGGTGATCGAGGCGGTCGTCATCCTGCTCATGGGCGCGGCAGCGTTCGCGAGCTCGCAGGACGAGGTGAAGTCCCCGGTCCCCGCGAACCGCAAGGAGACCGCAGGATGAGGCTCCTCTCGCTCACGACGGTCGCGGAGACCCTCCGCATGGCAGCCCCATACGCCTGCGCTGCGGTCGCGGGCGTGTGGGCCGAGCGCGCCGGCGTGATCCAGATCGGGCTCGAGGCCGTGCTCCTCTCGTCGGCCTTCGCGTCGGTGGCGACCGCGATCGCGAGCGGCAGCATGGTGCTCGGCGTGATCGCCGGCATCGCCACCGGAGTGGCGCTCTCCGCACTGCACGCCTACCTCGTCGACAAAACGCGCATCGACGCGGTCGTGAGCGGAATCGCGTGGAACCTGCTCGCCTACTCGGCCTCGCGACTCGCGCTGCGCGCGCTCTACGACAGCGCGTCGAACTCGCCCTCGATCGAGGGCTTTCGATTCGGCCCGACCGGCAACGAAGGCTGGCAGGTGCTGCTCCGCGTCCTGTGCGATCCCGTGAACTGGCTGGCGCTCCTCGCGATCGTCGCGAGCCCCGTCATCCTCGAGCGAACGCGCCTCGGGCTCCGAATCCGCGCCGTCGGCGAGAACCCGACCGCAGCGCGCGCGGCCGGCATCGACGTCGGTCGGACGCGGCTCGCAGCCCTCGCGATCTCGGGAGCCATCGGCGCGCTCGGCGGCGTTCACCTTGCGTTCGATCAGCACCGCTTCGAGTCTGGCATGAGCGCCGGACGCGGGTTCATCGCCCTCGCCGCGGTCGTCCTGTCGGGCTGGCTGCCCGGACGCGCCGCGCTCGCGTGCATCGCGTTCGCCTTCCTCGAGGCGCTGCAATTCGTGCTGCAAGACATCGGTCAGGCCTCGAAGGCCGTCACTCTCGCGCAGATCCTCCCCTACGCCGCAGCCCTCGTCGCGCTCGGGGTGGGTGTGGGACGACGCTCGGCGCCGGGGGGACTCGGTCGCCACGCGGAAGGCTGAAGGCGATCCTGGTGCTGGCTCCTCCCTCGACCTTCGACGAGCACGGGCGCTGCGTCGACCTGCTCGAACCATGGCCGGTGATGGACTGCACCTCGGTGCTCGCGCCCGACCGCGACGCTCGGTTTGCGACAGACCGCTGGAGCCATCAGGCCCGACGCTTCTTCGGGTGCGAGCTCATCGGCCATCCCGAGAAGCGCTACGACGCGGGGACGCCGACCGACGACGCGGGGATCCTCGAACTCCGCCGCGAGCCCGCGGCCCCGAGCGCCCGGGTGCGCATCCAGACCTTCCCCATCGCTCGGACACCGGCCACGCTGGCGAGCGCGCAGGCGGCGGCGGTGTCGATGGGCGGAGCGGGGTTCGATGTCCTCGTCAAGCGGACGCAGCGGATCTGGCAGCTTCGCCTCGCAGCGGAGGGGCCGCGCGACGGCGTGACCGAGGAGCTCGTCGCGGCGATCCTCGCGTCGGTCTTGCTCGGCCCCATCCTCGCTCGGGATGGCAAGCTGTTCGGCGTGAAGACGGCCCGCGAGAGGCTCGCGCGCCGGATGCCCTCGAGTCGAGGTTGATCGCGCGAATCAGCCGCCGAGCCAGCCGGTCGAGGCGGGACGGATCACGCTGGCCAGCGTCGAGAGCGCGAGCTGCACGAAGGTTGAGTCGACCGCGCTCGCGAAGGCAACCTCGCTCTCGTTCGTCCGCAGCTCGAGGTGCGGGGTCGCCGCGCCTGCGAAGGCCGTGAAGAGCGAAGCCAGCGCGGAGACCTGCTGAAGCTTGTCGAGCGCCGCGGCCCCGCGAACGGCAGCCTCGTGGTCGCGATAGCCGAGGCTACCCACGATGTTGATGCCCGGCGGCTGAAAATTTCCGAAGGCGCGCAGGGTCTTCGCGCCATCGAAGAAGGCGAGGTGGTCGGCCACCGCCTGCGCGACCCCTTGGCGGTCGAGCTCACCGACGACGGCGAACGAGGCCTTCGGCTCCGCGAGGACCTCCTTCATCCAAGGGGCGAGCGCGTGGTCGAGCGTCCCGAGCCGCAGCCGATCGAGGGCGCGGCGCAGGCCAGTCTCGTCCCCCGAGAGGATCGTCCGCGGGGTGAGCACGACGAAGCCGAGGTTCGAGACGGTGTAGATCGAGCGCCCGGCGTACCTCGTGCGATGCAGGGGCGCACCCGAGGGCGTCGCGGCGCGCTGCTCGGCCGCTCGCTCGATCGTCACGACGTCGAAGTTTCCCTGCAACACCGCGCAGAAGTCCGCGCCCTGCATGGCGTAGAACGCACCGTAGACTCGCTCGACGTCACGGCTCGGCTCGAAGTTCGACTCGCGCCCGAGCGGCAGCACGCGGGCGATGAGCGCGGTCGTCGACGGCCCGAGCGACGTCGCGAACAGCGCACGCGCATCGAGGCGACCCGTGGCGATCGCTCCGGCTGGCAGCAGGCCGAGGGGCTCCGCGTCGATCTGGGCGGACGTCAAGGTCGGGCGGGCGACGAGCACGAGCGTCTCGTCCTGGCGAGCGCAGCCCGCCACGAGGAGGAGCACGAGCAACACGAGCAGGCGGCGCACGGCGCAACCTTACACCGAAACTCCGGGCAGCAAACGCCAGGCGAGGACCTGGCGGCCGCCAGCCACCCGCCAGCCAATCCGCCAGGTGGCCCCAGCAATTTCAGGCGCCTGGGTGCCTGGCACGGGGTTCGCTCGAGGCACCGACCCATGAACGCTCCACAACCGATCCGCCAGTCCTCCGCGCTCACGGTCACGCTGAACGGCCTCGACGCAAGCCTCGTCCGCGTCGAGGTCGACTGCGCCCGCGGCTTGCCCGGCTTCCACATCGTCGGGCTCCCCGAGGCGAGCGTGCGCGAGAGCCGGACGCGCGTGAGGGCAGCGCTTCGCCACCTCGACATCGAGGTGAACGAGCACGCCATCACGGTCAACCTCGCTCCCGCCGACCTGCGCAAGAGCGGCAGCGGCTTCGACCTCGCGATCGCGTGCGCGATCCTCTGCGCGCTCGGGCGCGTCGATGCCGGTGCCCTCGAAGGCGTGGTGTTGCTCGGCGAGCTGTCGATGACGGGCGAGGTGAGCGCGGTGCGCGGGGTGTTGCCGGCGCTGCTCGGAGTCCGTTCCTCGGGTATCGGTCGCGCCATCGTCCCGCGCGCGAACGGCGGCGAGGCGCGCGGGTTGACGAGCCTGACCGTCCACGTGGCTCGGACCATCGCCGAGGTCGCAGACCACCTCCGCGGCGCGCCGCTCGGGCTCGCCTCCGAGGTCGAGCTTGATATCCGTCAATCCTTGAGCGACCCGGGCGATCTCGCCGACGTCCGCGGTCAGCTCGCCGCCCGGCGAGCCCTCGAGATCGCGGCAGCCGGCCACCACAACGTCCTCTTCGTCGGCCCTCCCGGGACCGGCAAGACCATGCTCGCGCGGCGCCTCCCCACGCTGCTACCGCCGATGAGCGAGGCGGAGGCCCTCGAGGTGACGGCGATTCACTCGGTCGCCGGCCTGCTCTCGGCGGCGCACGGGCTCGTCCGGGAGCGCCCCTTTCGAGCGCCGCACCACACGATCAGCTCGGCGGCGCTGCTCGGCGGTGGCTCGTTCATCCGCCCCGGCGAGATCTCGCTCGCTCACCACGGCTGCCTCTTCCTCGACGAGCTGCTCGAGTTCGGCCGACACGTGATCGACGGGATGCGCCAGCCGCTCGAGGAGGGGCGCGTCACCATCGCGCGCTCGCGCCACGGCGCGACGTTCCCCGCGAGACCCCTGCTCGTGGCCGCGGTCAACCCCTGCCCTTGCGGTTACCACGGGAGCGAAGGTCCCCGCCGGTGCAGCTGCGGGTTCGAGCGCGTCGAGCGTTACCGCTCGCGGCTCTCAGGACCCATCCTCGACCGGATCGATCTGCACGTCGGCCTCGCGCCGGTGTCGCTGAACGACCTCGCGGGCCCCGCCGCCTCAGACGGGTCGGAGGCCGTGCGCGCACGGGTGATCGCCGCTCGCGCGCGGCAAGCGGAGCGCTGCGAGCGGGGCGAGACCTCGAGCCGCACGAACGCCGCGCTCTCGAACGCCGACCTCGACCGCGTCGCGCCGCTGTGTCCGCGCTCACGGCAGCTCGTCGAGCGGGCGATGGACAGCCTCGGTCTGAGCGCACGCGCCTTCGTGCGGATCCGGCGGGTCGCCCGCACGATCGCCGACCTCGGGGGCGCGGACGTCGTCCGGGTCGAACACGTTGCCGAGTCGATCGCGTCACGCGCCCTCGACCGCGACGCACGCCACACGAGGATGGCCTCGTGAGTTGCCGGCGCCGCTCAGCTCCCCTTGTTCGGATCCCAGAGCGTCTCCGGGACGCCGGCGACGTGACACGCCCACCGACTCCAGACGAACAGCGCGTCGCTCAGGCGGTTCAGGTAGGCGATGACGAGCGGGTCGACCTCGCTCTCGTTGGAGAGCGCGACGCATGTGCGTTCGGCGCGACGGCAGACCGTGCGCGCGACGTGAAGGTCAGTGTTGAGGCGCGAGCCGCCGGGCAACACGAACGAGCGCAGCGTCTCGAGGTCGGCGTTGCGAAGGTCCATGTCGGCCTCGAGAAAATCGACGTCGGCGGCGGTGATCCGCGGCTGCATCGGATGAACGTCCTCGGGGAGCGTCGCGAGGATGCTGCCAGCGTTGAAGAGCTCGTGCTGGACCTTCACGAACACGGGCCCGAGCTCGGCGAGGCGAGGCGCGCTTCCAGCCGCGTCGACCAGCGACTCCCGGGCCGCGCCGATGAAGGCGTTGAGCTCGTCGAGAGTTCCGTAAGAGTCGATCCGCAGATCACGCTTGCTGACGCGCTGCCCTCCGACGAGCGACGTCATCCCGGTATCGCCGCGGCGCGTGTAGACGCGGTTGATCGCGATCCGTGGCGCCTCGAAGCGCTTGCCGGGGTTGCTGTCTCGCTGTTGCATGCGCGAACGCGTACGGCCCAACCGACTCGAACGCAAGGCCTCTCGCGAGCGTCCCGAGCGTTCATGCCGGCCAATCCCCGGACAGGCGAGTCACCCGGCGGAGCCCGGGCGATGAGCGACGCTCGAGCTCCCGCAAGCGCGCCGAACGAACGACGACCACCACGCCTTGCGCGCAGGTGCCACGACGGCGAGCCCCTCGTGACGGCGGGCCGCGAGGCCGGCTTGCTCGCAGTTGGAGTCGACGAGCGCGGTACGGATGCGCAAGCGCAAGGCCTCGGCCTCGACGCGTGCGGGCAGCGGCCGGGCGAGGGCCTCGTCGAGTCGCACGCTCGCGGCTCGAAAACGCCGCGCATGGACGAGCTGCCGACCGAGCAGGTACGACGGCACGCCATCCTCGGGCCGCGCCGCGTGCCAGGCGCCGATGCGATCCATCGCCTCGATCGGGTTCGGTGCGTCGACGCCATCGCCGATGAGCAACGCGAGCAGCGCGCCCCGCCCGAGAGGGTCCCCGGCGTAGCGAGCCTTCAGCTCGAGGGTGCGAAGGCGATCCTCCGCGAGGACCCGCGATTCGACCTCGCGGTACCGAGCGACGGCCTCGTCGTGACGACCGGCGCGCAGGGCGAGGTCACCGAGCCGCTCGACCGCCGTCGTCCGCGCCGCCTCGGGCAGCGCCGCGTGGCTCGTGAGCTCGACGAGACGCTCCACCGCCACCTCGACGCGTCCCGCGCGGTCTTCGCACGCCGGGACCCCGAAGAGCGCGCGTGCGCTCCCCGGATCGAGCGCAAGCACGGCTCGGTAGAGTGTCAAGGCTTGCTCGGGATCCGACGCCTCGCGCGGCGTCGCCTCGGCGAGCATGCGGTCGACCGCGTGGGGGCATCGCCGCCCGAGCACGCCCGGCCGCTCGAAGCGCAGGCGTGCTTCGCGGAGCACGTTCTCCCCGAGCGCCACCGCGTCGAGGCGCTCCCACCAGGATCGCTCGAGCGTGTCGAGCGAGGCGCCCGTCGCGACCTCGAGGGTCTCGCCTCCGTACCAGCGTCGCACGGCGTCGACGCCGAAGCGCTCCCGCACGTGACGCACGAACGACCCCGCCGTCGTATAGCTCGCGGAGGAGCCCCCCAGGAGGAAGCCGATGCCGAAGAGCCCGTCGAGCCGCGGCAAGATCCCGAGGCGTCGCATGGCTGCGGCCCACTCGTCCCCGGAGAGCTCGTCGTCGCGGGGCGCGAGCCACTCCGCAAAGCCCTCGATGAGCCCAGGATCGGGGAACCATCCGCCGAGCCTGCCTGCGACGCGGAACGGACCCCGCGCGAGCGATGCACCGAGCGCGTGGGCGAGCTCGTGCCGCAGCACGGGGTGCGGAAAGCCCTCGCTCTCGAGGTAGATCTCGGACCTCCAGGGCTTCGCGATCGAGGTGTGGTGCGCGCCCGTGTAAAACCGCCGCTGCTCCGCGCTCTGAAACAGGAAGGCGACGACGCTCGCCGGTCGCTCGATGCCAAGCTCCGCCGCGAGCTCCCGCGCGTGGGCATCGCATTCGCGCGCGAGCAGCCTCGCCTCCTCGCGCAGACCAGGCTCGTGGACGACCCGGCACAGCGCGCCGACCGTGCTCGCACCGAGCGCTCGCTCAATGGTCCCGGCGGTGTGCCAATGACCAGATACGGGACCGTATGCGACACTCGTCGCGCTCGCGACCGCGGTCGCCACGCCGAGCGCGGTGAGGCCAGGCCGCGAGCGCCATGCCAGCGAGAGCACGCCGTCACGCCGCTCGAGGTGCACGGCGAGCACACCGAGCGAGACCAGCGTGGCGAGCGACGCGAGCCGGTACGAGCGGAGCCCCTCGGTCGAGAGGATCGTGTCGTAGAGCGAGCCGGAGAAGAACCCGACGAACGGATCGTACGCAAACACCATGGGCGTCGCGTGAAACGCCGCGAGTCCGACGAGGAGCGAGCCGATGGGTCCCAGCAGCGCGCCGACGACGAAGCGCGAGCGGCCGGCACCGCGACCGAGGAGACGCTCGACGAGCCACGACGCGACGAGGCCCCAGGCGCTCGCGAGCACGAGCCCCGCGAGCGGACCGAGGGCGAAGAGCAAGCCGCCCTCGAGCGGGTCGCAGAATCCCGCGCGAGCCCCGTGGAGCACCGCGGGGACCAGCGCCGCGAGGGCAGCGAGGGCGCCGAACGCGAGCGAACGGCGCAGGGCCTCGAAGGGGGCCTCCGCGCGAGCCCTGGCATCGAGCGCCGCATGGACCGCCACGATCGACGGCGCGACGAGACCGGTGACGAGACCAAGCTCGTAGCCGGGCCGCGCGAGCGGCGATGCCCACCCCACACCGAACACGAACAGGCCGACGAGCGCTGTGCCGCGCGGGAGCGGCTCCAGGACGAGCCGGGACCAGCGGCGGCGCCGCGGCTCGCCTCCGCCGCTCACGGCACCGAGGGCGCGACGTCCTCGTCGGGTGGGATCGACGCGGACCGATTCGACGGCGGCTCGAGCACGAGCGGCAAGACCTCTTCGACGGAGCCGACCAGCTTCACGACGAGGTTGTCGAGCACCTGCTTCGGCACGTCGTCGAGCTCGCGGCGGTTGCGCTCGGGGATCAGCACCTCACGGACGCCAGCCCGATGCGCCGCAAGGAGCTTCTGGGCGAGGCCGTCGACTTCGAGGATCCGGCCGCGCAGCGAGATCTCGCCGGTCATGGCGACGTCGGCGCGGAGCGGACAGTCGAGGGCGAGCGACGCGACCGCGGCGAACATGGCTACGCCCGCGCTGGGACCATCCTTGGGCGTGCCGTGCTGCGGGATGTGGAGGTGCAGATCGATCCGGCTCATCCAGTCCGGGGCGAGATGGAAGCTCTCCGAGTGGCTGCGCACGTACGAGACCGCCGCGGCCGCCGACTCCTGCATCACGTTCTTCATGTTGCCGGTGAGGCGAAGCGCGCCCTTGCCCGGCATCTTGCTCGCCTCGACATACATCAGCTGACCGCCGTCGCTCGACGACGCGAGCGCCGTCGCGATCCCGGGCCGCAGGCTCCGCTCGGCATCTTCGATCCGGTAACGATGGGGACCGAGGATCGACTCGACGTACTCGCCGTCGACCTGCTCGAAGAACGACGCTTGCGGGGAGTCCTTGCGAAGCTCGACGAGCTTCACGGCGGCGCCGCGACACACCGCCGCCACCTGCCGCTCGAGGGTGCGAACCCCGGCCTCGCGCGTGTAGTGGTCGACGAGCGTGGCGAGCCCCTCGTCGCCGAAGTCGAGGTGCTCGCTCGTGAGCCCGTGCCCCTGCAGCTGCCGCGGCACGAGGTGATCGCGCGCAATCGCGAGCTTGTCGGTCCGGGTGTAGCCGGGCACCTCGATCACCTCCATGCGGTCGAGGAGCGGGTCGGGGACGCCACGAAGCGAGTTCGCCGTCGCGATGAAGAGCACCTGCGACAGGTCGAACGGTACCTCGATGTAGTGGTCGCGGAAGGTCGAGTTCTGCTCGGGGTCGAGCACCTCGAGGAGCGCCGCGGCCGGGTCGCCTCGCATGTCCGCGCCTATTTTCTCGATCTCGTCGAGGACGATGACGGGATTGCGCGTCCCGGCGTTCTTCATCGCGCGGATGACGCGCCCGGGCAGCGCTCCGACGTAGGTGCGCCGATGCCCACGGATCTCGGCCTCGTCTCGCACGCCGCCGAGGGCAATCCGCTCGTAGGCTCGCCCCGTCGCGCGCGCGATCGAGCGACCGAGCGAGGTCTTGCCGACGCCGGGCGGGCCCACGAAGAGCAGGATGGGTCCCTTCAGGTCCCTGCGCAGCTTTCGAACGGCGGCAAATTGCACGATCCGCTGCTTGACCTTGTCGAGGCCGTGATGGTCCTCGTCGAGGCAGCGGCGCACGTTCGTCACGTCGAAGTCGTCCTTGGTGGTCTTCGACCAGGGGAGGTCCGCGAGCCACTCGATGTAGCTCCGCGCGACGTTCGCCTCGGCCGACTGCTGCGACATCGAGCGCAGCCGCTTGAGCTGCTTGCGTGCGACGTCGAGCACCTCATCGGGCGGGTGAGTCTCGAGGAGGCGCAGGCGCAGCTTCTCGAGGTCGTCGTCGTCGTCATCTTCGCCGAGTGCCTTCTTGATCGAGGACATTTGTTGACGCAGGAGCTCCTCGCGCTGCGACCGTGATTTTTCTTCCTCGACGAGCGAGGAGATCTCGCTCTTCACGCGCAGCACCTCGAGCTGCGGGGCGACCATCCCGAGGACGAGCTTGACGCGCGCCTTGACGTCGAACGCCTCGAGGATCTTCTGCTTGTCGGCGACCGTGACCTGGTTCGTCGGGAAGTTCGCAGCGATGAGGTCAGCGAGCGCGGCCGGATCGCGGACGTGGTCGAGGATTCCCGCCGTCTCGCGCGGCAGGTTCGGCATCAGCGTCAGCACCTCGCGGGTGGTCGATTGCAGGGTGGCGGCGAGCGCGTCGAGCTCGACGTCCTGCACCCGCTCCTCCTCGATGCGGCGGACGCGGGCGCGCATGAAGGGCTCCATCGCGCTGACCTCGAGCAGCTCCATTCGACCGAGGCCGTTCAACACGACCGAGTAGTTCGATGCGGTCAGCCGGATCACCCTCACGACGCGGGCGATGGTGCCGACCCGGTACAGCTGATCGAAGCTCGGGTCGTTGACCTCGGCGTCTCGTTGGCTGACGACGCCCACGAACGTTCGCTCTTGCCCGGCCTGGCCCAGCAGCTCCTGGACGAGCCGCACCGAGCGCGGTCGACCGACGTTGATCGGCACGACCGAGGTGGGGAACAGGACCGAGTTCCGCAGCGGCAAGATCGGGAGGGCATCGAGCATCGAGTCGATGCGCTGGCTATCCGGTCCGTGACCCATGCGGTCGAGCGTAATCCAATCCCGACGGCGGGGCCATTCGACGTCGCGTTCGCGCGGGTGCGGCGATGTGCTAGCTCATCGCCCGGTGACCAGCAGCTACGCGCTCGCCCTACCGCTCGCTCTGCTCGTCGGATGCCGGCCTCCACCGGTCGAGCCGACGGGGCCGCGCGAATCGCTCGCCGCCTACGCTCGCGCCCTCGACGAGGGCCGTGCGGGCGATGCGTATCGCCTGCTGAGCGACGACGCGCGCCGCCAGGTCTCGCTCGATGCGTTCACCCGCATGGTGAAGGAGAGCCCGGATGACGTCCGCGAGATCGCCCGGTCCCTCGTGCGGCCGAGCGGGGCGCCCCTCGTCACCGCGCGCGTACAGGCTCCCACCGGCGAAGTCCTCGAGCTCGTCTACGAGCACGGCGACTGGAAAGTGGACGGCCTCCAGCTCGATCGTTACGGGCAAAGCACCCCGCGTCAGGCGATCGAGGGGTTCCTTCGCGCCTACGAGCGCAAGCGCTTCGACGTGATCCTTCGCTACGTGCCGGAGGCCGAGCTCGAGGGCCGCGCCGAGGGCTGGTCCACGAGCCGCGATCCGCTGACGGCGACCATGCTCGAGAAAGCCTGGACCGGACCGCAGAAGGACGCGATCGAGTCGACCGTACAGGCGATTCGCGCCGCCCTCCCCACCGCAACGATCGAGGAGACCGACAACCGCGCCGCCATGACCTACGGCACCGGCGGCACGGTCTCGTTCGTTCGGGAGCGCGGGAGCTGGAAGCTGGCCAACCTGAAGTGACGCGCGGGCACGAGCGTCGACCGCCAGGTCACGTCACCGGATCGCGTCGATGACAAGCGGCCTCGGTGGCGGCGCGAGGTCCCCCAGCGAGAATGCTCCCTGGATGCGCTGCGACCACTGCGCGGCCGCGGCTTCCTCGTGGACATGCAGATAGCAGAGCGGCGCACCGGCCGCGACCGCATCCCCCGTCTTGGCGACGAGCTCGATGCCGACCGCGGGATCCACCGCTTGCTCGACGCGCTTGCGACCCGCCCCCATGTCGACCGCGGTGAGACCGAGCTCGAGCGCGTCGATCGCCGTCACGAGGCCGGCGCGTGCGGCGTTGACCGGGACCCGCGCCCGGGTGCTCGGCAGCCGCTCGGGGTGCTCGACGACCGCCGGATCTCCGCCCTGCGCCGCGATCATCCGTTCCATCACCCGCGCGCCCTCGCCGCTGCGAATCGCCGCGACGAGCTCGTCACGCGCGGCGGCCTCCGCGAGCCCTCGACCGTTTCGCAACATCTCCGCGCCGAGGGCGAGCGTGCACTCGACGACGTCGGCCGGTCCGCCCCCGCGGAGCACCTCGAGCGCCTCGCGCGTCTCGATGGCGTTGCCAATGGTCAAGCCGAGCGGCTCGTCCATCGCGGTGAGGAGCGCGCTGACGCGCTTGCCCGCGTCGGTGCCGACACGCACGAGCGCCGTCGCAAGCGCCCGCGCATCGTCGAGGGTCTTCATGAAGGCGCCGCGTCCCACCTTGACGTCGAGCACGAGGCCGTCGATTCCCTCGGCGAGCTTCTTCGACAGGATGCTCGCGACGATGAGCGGGATGCTCTCCACCGACGCGGTGACGTCGCGCAAAGCGTACATGCGCTTGTCGGCGGGTGCGAGCCGCTCGGTTTGGCCGATCATGCAAACGCCGACCTCCTCGACGATGCGCTGGTAGCGCTCGACGTCGAGATCGACGCGAAATCCGGGGATCGCCTCGAGCTTGTCGAGGGTACCACCCGTGTGCCCAAGCCCACGCCCCGAGACCATCGGCACCGCCACGCCACACGCGGCGACGAGCGGCGCGAGGCAGAGAGAGATCTTGTCCCCGACGCCGCCGGTCGAGTGCTTGTCGACCTTGACCTTCGGGACATGCGCGAGATCGACGACGTCACCGGATGCGAGCATCGCCCGGGTCAGCGCCACGGTCTCGGCCGAGCTCATGCCGCGAAAGAAGACCGCCATGAGGAAGGCGCTCATCTGGTAGTCGGCGAGGCGACCGTCCCCGAGGCCCGTCACCAGCTCCGCGATCTCCTCCGCGCGAAGCTCCCCGCCGTCCCGCTTCTTGGCAATCAGCTCGACCAGGTTCATCGCCGGCATTCTGCCGTCCTGGCACGGGGTGTCCAAGAGATCCGTCGCGGTCCCGACGACGCGCGCGAGCGGCGCGATCGCTCGGGCTCGGCGTCGCGCGTTCCTCGTGGCCCCCGACCCGGCGCGAGCGAGCGTCGGAATCCTGACCGAACGTTGCGCGGTTCGAGCGTTCCGCCTAAGGTCACCGTGAATGAAGCGTTCAACCTTGATGTTCGGCGTCGCCCTCGCGGCGCTCCTCGCGTGCAACTCCGGTTCGGCGGATGCCGAGCCCATCCAGGCGGCCGACGCGAACGCGGCGCTCTCGAACGGCCCGCTGACGAACGACGGCAGCGAGGGGATGCCCCTCGATGACGACAAGAAGGTCTCCCCCCGCCGCGCCGAGATGAAGAAGGCGATGAAGGCGATGGCGAAGCTCAAGTCCGACGAGAACTGGGACGGCCTCGCCAAGACCTTCGACGCGATCAAGGGCAAGGGTGCGGCCGGGATGGACGAGTGGGACGCCATCGCGGGCGCCGGCGCCGAGGCCGCGGGCAAGAAGGACGCGGACGGCGTCAACAAGTCCTGCAAGGGCTGTCACTCGAAGTACCAGAAGCTCTTCAAGTCGGCGGAGTAACCCGCCACGCCGGTGGACGGACGTGAAT
>Ga0194129_10004160_pt1 | contig 19492 bp, 16 predicted proteins | sample TA2KigCa35mmetaG_FD_150862 | JGI IMG/M metagenome (GOLD analysis project Ga0194129, IMG submission 150862) | Freshwater microbial communities from Lake Tanganyika, Tanzania - TA2015038 Kigoma Deep Cast 35m | ecosystem: Environmental > Aquatic > Freshwater > Lake | place: Tanzania: Lake...
CACCTCACCCGGTGCGCTTCATCGCGCGGCGGGCGGTCCACCGACCGAGCGACACCTGCAGGTTCATCGAGAACCCGGGCGTCGTGCCGAGCACGTCGGCGAGGAGGATCGCGGTCTCGGCGGTGACGCCGCGCTTTCCGTTCACGAGGGTGTTCACGCGCTGGAGCGGCACGCCCATCTTCTCGGCGAGGGCGACCTGCGTCATGCCGAGGGGCCCCCAAAACTCCTCGAGAAGGATCTCACCGGGCGACGTTGGCGCGCGATGTTTCGGGATCATGATCAGGAACTCCTCGTGGTAGTCGACGAGCTGGACGTCCAGTGCGGCGCCGCCCTCGAAGCGAAACACGACCCGGTACTGGTCGCTCACCCGGCTGCTCCACATGCCCCGCCGATCGCCTCTTGGCTTCTCGAGGCGATTCCCTGGGGGAACGCGCAGGTCGTGAATGTCATGAGCGGCGTGGAGCATGTCGAGCTTTCGGCGGACGAGCGGCCACAGCGATGACGGGAACGCACGAGCGGCCCGGCTTTCGTTACCGTGAAAGACATCCTCGGTCGCCTTGTCCGCGAAGGCTCGAATCACGGCACCACTGGGTAAACTGGTTGCACGGCATTCGTGCAATACGGCAGCCCACCCTCACGCCGACAGCGCCAACCGTAACCGCGCGGCGTCGCTTGGCTCGAAGTCCTTGCCGCGGAGCCAGAGCGGCATCTCGTCGGGGAGCGAGAGGTCGATCGCGCGAGCCACGCCGAGGTTCCGGTGATCGCCCGCATTCCACCGCTCGTCGGTCGTCCGCGTGGGCGTCACTCGTTCCGCGAGAGCGCTGCCACCGCCGCTTCGCGCTCGGCAAGCACGCGCGGCTCGTTCGGTCGGTTCGCAGCCTGCTTCATGCGCGAGCAGGCAAGCCTGCGACGAGCAAGCTCACCCCCCGTCGGCCCGGCGAGCGCGACGACGAGCCTCTTCTCCACGTGGAGCCACGACGACCGGGCACGGGTGAACGAATTGACGCAGGCCTCGTGAAGCCGCTACCTTTCAAGGAACATGACGTTGAAGCGACCCTCCCACGGTTGGTCTCGAACCTCGCGGTTCGTTGGGGTGATTGTCACCGGTGCCTTGCTCATCGTCGCCTGCGACTCCACCACCAGTGGCAGCGGCGGCTCGGGTGGCGGCGCGGGCGGTGGCGGCGCGGGCGGTGGCGGCGCGGGCGGTGGCGACGTCTGCGACCCGACGGGGTCGCAGGTCACGTGTGAATGCTGCACGAAGGCAGGCCTTGACTGCGCCGCCGCCGGCAATGCTCCTGGCGGGACGTATTTCTCGTGCTTTCCGAAAGTCGTCGTCGGCCCCGACGAGTTCAAGTGTGGAGGCACTCTGGCCTGCTCGAAGGACGAATTGTGCGTCACGAGTACGCCTTGCGGGGACGGACCCTACGGCAGCGAGTGCCGCGTCATGCCACCTGGATGCGTGGACAGTCCGACGTGCGAGTGCATCCTCGCGGCGCTCGGCGACTCCAAAGCGTTCGATGGCGAGTGCACCGAGACGGACGGCACGTTCAAGGTCAGCTGCAGCTGCGGCGCCTGCTTGCTGCCGTAACCTCGTGACAGGAGGCGCCGCGTGAACCCGCCATCGCTCGAGGAGCATGGCTTCATGCCGCCGGCCGAGTACGAAAAACTGCACGAACAGCGTCAGCAGGCTCAGGCCAGGGGAGCCTAACTCTAAAAGGCAACGCCCCGAAGAAGCCGCGGCGATTCAGGGTGCGCGTCGCAAGACCCTCACGCGCCCTCGCGGAGCCTCCGCTCGAGGTGCTTGCCGAACGCCCGCATGACCCACGCATGAACGGGCGCTTGGGTCAGCAGGTAGATGAGCCACGGCAGCGACGGGACGAAGCCTTGAATGGCGGCGAGCGTGTAGCGCTTGTGCGCGACCTGGCGGAACTCGAGCCAGCCGGTCGTGGTCGTCTTCGTGAGCAGGCCACCGACGATGTGAAACTTGTCGCGCGCGCGGTCGGCCCCGAGATCGATGAGCTCGAGCACGAGGAGCGGCGGGCGGAGGAAGGCCAGCGAGAACGTGACGCGCGCCGTACCCGGCACCCGCTCGACGCGAATGAACGGCCGAAAGAACCGCGGCAGCCAGCGCATGTACTCATCCGACACGAAGCGCGCGTCGTGGTTCGCGATCGACGGCAGGCGCTGGAGCGAGCGCACCGTGCGATCGACCTGCTTGGGCATGCGGGCGCGTGACCGGGTCGGTGGGGGAGCGCCCGCTTCGGCCTCGGGCGAGCGCCGCAACGTCTCGGCGATCATGCTCTTGAACGTCGTGTGCGTGATGTGGCGCGCGATCACCGGCTGCGGTTCGAGCCTCGGCAGATCGCACTGGAGGCTGTCGATGAGCGGCGAGACGAGCTCGTGCGAGGCCCCCGAGAAGAGCTGCACCCAGCGCTTCGAGAACCCGGTCGAGGCGATCGGCACCGGCAGCATGACGCGCCGCTTGCCGAGCGCCTCCGCGCTTTCGCGCAAGAGGTCCTCGTAGCTGAGGGACTCGCCATTCACGACGTCGAAGGTCTGCCCCTCGAACGCTGGGTCCTCGACGGCTGCGGCGAGCACCGACACGACGTCGTCGAGGAAGATCGCCTGGCCCGAGCTACGGGTCCAGCGGGGCAGCACCATCCACGGCAGGCGCGACACGAGCGCGCGCAGGATCTCGAAGGAGCTGCCGCCCGGCCCGACGACCATGCCCGCGCGCAAGCACGTCACCGGGATCCCCGACGACTGGAGCACGCCCTCGACCTCGAGCCGACTCTCGAGATGCTGGCTGACGAAGCCCTCGGGCGGAACGAGCCCGCCGAGGTACACGATGCGCCCGACCCCCGCGTGCGCGCACGCCTTCGCGAAGTTGTCCGCGAGGAGGAGATCGGTGTCGTGAAAGTCTCCCTGAAAGAGCCGCGACGACGGCATCATCGAGTGCACGAGGTAGAACGCGACGTCGGCACCGCGCAGCGCCGCGTGCGTGCTCGTCGAGGAGAAGAGGTCGCACTCGCGCCACTCGACCCCCGACTCGGGCGCTCGAGGGCTGCGCGTCAGAGCGACGAGGTCGACCGTGCCGCGTAGCCTCTCGATGAGGTGAGATCCGACGAACCCCGTCGCCCCGGCGAGCGCGACGACGAGCCTCTTCTCCGCGTGGAGCGACGACGACCGGACGGGACTCGAAGGCGGCGGCAAGGTCGGAGGGATAGCGTCGGCCGGCTGCTTCGTCCAGCGCGGGTTCGCGAGCGACCCGTCACGCCGACAGCGCCAACCGTAACCGCGCGGCGTCGCTCGGCTCGAAGGCCTTGCCGTGGACCCAGAGCGGCATCTCGTCGGGGAGCGAGAGGTAGATCGCGCGCGCCACGCCGAGCATTCGCGCCTCGCCGGTGTCCCAGCGCTCGTCGGCCGCGATGCGCTCGAGGACCTCGCGCGCGTGGGTCGAGCGTGCTCGCCATCGCTCGAGGTGCGGCAGAGACGCGAGATAGTCCCGCTTCGCGCTGTTGCAGCGCGCGTCCGCGGCGACGAGGTTGTGGAGCCCGTTGTCGGGGTGCCGCGCCCACGGGATGAAGTGATCGACGTGCACGTCGGCCGTGAGGCGCGACTCACAGTAGAAGCACCGTCCGTGCTGGAGCTCGACGAGGGGCCGCCGTACCGCGCGCGTGTCCTCTCGCTCCTGCTCGAACAGGAACGCGGAGACGTCGTCGTCGTGCAGCCGGTTCATGCGCACGACCTGCGCCGCCCAGTGCCGCAGGATGTAGGGCCGCAAGAGCGAGTGGAGCCGCGCGAACGCCGTAGCGACGCCGGGCTTCAGGTGGATGCGGTTGTCGAAGTCGCTCGGCGCGCCGCGCTGGTAAGCGGCGACCTGCCCGCGTCGAGGCACCGGCTTATCGGCATGCGCGCGACCGCCCTCTTCTGCATCGCGCCACGCGATGCGGTAGAGCCACTCGAGGTTCTGGTCCCCGATGCGTTGCAGTTTCGGGAGCGGCATCGCGATGAGCGTCCACTCCACGTCGTCGAGCAAGCGACGGTACGCGGGCTGCGCCGCGTGCGCGAGCGCGAGGGTGGTGGTCGCGGGCGAACGCTGCTCCAGCGCTTCGCGAAACGCTCGTATTTTTGCGACGATCCCGCCGCCGCGCTCGACTGCGGCTCGCGCACCCGAGGCGCTCTGAACGAGGATGCGGCCGCCGGCTTCGGTGCCCCAGATGCGCGTGTGCGGCCAGTAGAGCGCGACCACCTTCTCGGCGACCTGGCGGGTGGTGAGCGTGTCGCGCGGCGAGCCGTCGCGCTCGGTCGACTCGAGGCAAAGGTCGAGCAAGGCGACGAGCACCGCCTGCTTGTACGTCGCCGAATAGCGACCCTCATCGAGCAAGCGCAGCACGCGCTCGGCGACGTCGACCGGCAACGCCTCGCCGCGGGTCACAGCGCCTTGCCCGCGAGGTAGTTCCCTTTGCTCGGGATGGCGTGCCGGACGCCGCCGCGCGGGTCGTCCATGTCGCCGTGGTAGCGCGGGATCACATGCACGTGCAGGTGCATCACCGTCTGCCCCGCAGCGGCTCCGGCGTTGAAGCCGACGTTGTAGCCGTCGGGTCGAAGGGCTTCGCGATCAAGCGCGGCCTTGACGACGTCGACGAGCGCCATCACGTCGCGCCGCTCCTCCTCGGTCGCCGCGAACCAGTCCGCGACGAGGCGCTTCGTCACCACGAGCGTGTGGCCCGGCGAGACCGGAAACCGGTCGCGAAACGCGAACGCCCGCGCGTTCTCGGCCACCCACGCGCCGCGCTCGACCTCGAGGAAGACCGACATGCCGAAGGGCGAGTGCACCACCCGATCTCGTCGACGGCAAGTGGCTCCTCGAGGCCGTGCACACGGGCGACGCCTCGGTGCGCGCCTCGTCGAGTGCGCGGTGGCCTTTGACCGCGCCGCGTTTCTTCGGAAGCGGGGCTACATCGTGCGCGTTGGCGAGGCCTTCCCCGTCGATACGAGTCCGCGCAACGTCGCCGTCGTCGGCGCGCCTCCATTCGCCCCGTTGACGGGGACGAAGTGGTCGTCGAGCGACGTCGACGCCCCATCGCTCGCAGGGACGGTCAGCTCGACCTCGAGGCGACCAACCTGCAGCTCCGACCCGTAGGACGAGAAGAGCCGCGCGCAGTCGCCTGCTGGGCCGAGCGCCGCACGGTCGGTCGTGACCTGCTCGTGGTCCTCCCAGTAGCGCCGCTTGGTACCGTTGAGGATGACCTCCTCGCGCTCGACGAACCGGGCTCCTGGCGCTGGTAGTGCCAATGGCGCAGCGTCTCGTCGGGCTCGAGCACGCGCGCGAGCGCGATGTTCGCCGAGCTTGGGTAGGGATCTCCCATCGCTTCGCCTGCGCCGCCCGGTAAGCCGATGCGGTCGACCACCAGGTCGGCCTGGCGATCGCCGCCGAGTGAGACGAGGTAAATCGAGACGACGGGCCGGGCCGGCGCCGGCTTGAGCAGGATCGGTCCGACCGTTCGCGTCAGCGGCGCCGGAGGACGGCCGCTGTTCATGCAGTCGTCGGTGTCGATCGCGTTGCCGTCGTCGCACTCCTCATCGCCCTGGATCGATCCATCGCCGAAGCCGGCCAGGTTCCAAGGGTCTGAATGGGCGGGCTGGGCGGAAGCGTGAGGTCCGGCGGTGGCGGTGGGTGGGGGGCGATGACCCCATGTCGCTCCCACAAGCGGCGAGCAGGAGCAGCCCGGCGAGCGTGCCACGTCAACCTGAGGTGCCCCGCCCTCGCTGTGCCGTGAGGGCCGTCACCATGAACCAGGTCGGCTTCGAAGTTCCGCTGGAGGACGTTCGGAGCGATCGGGTCGCGGTGGTTCGACTCGATGTCGCGGCGGAATCGACCTTTCCTGCGAGCGACGATGCCCTCGTGGCCCATCAGTCGCTCGACGCGCTTCCTGCCGACTCACCGCCCCTTCGCTCGCAACTCGCGGTGCATCCGAGGACTGCCGTACACGCCCCTGGCCTCCTTCTGGGCGGCTCGAATCTTCTTGACCAGACGCGGCCCCTACCCCTGCCTCGAACGAGCGAGTCGCGCTGCTGGGGCGGCAGCTCGTTCGCCGTACACATCAGCGCCGGTCGAATTTCGCGAGCGGCGCACTCGCGATCGGAACGAACCGCTGCGTGCCCAAGCGAACGAGGAGCCCCACGGGGATCTCGTAACGGCCAAGAGCGAAGTGCAGCGTTCGAGCCACATCGTCGGACGTCGCAAGCGCTGCGCAGGCGGTTCGATCGTCGTTTGCGGTAAGCGAGACTTGCTTGCCCATGCTGGTCACGAGCGTGACGCCATCGCAGCCAAACGCCCCGGAGAGGCGGCGGCGCTCCGGGTCAGGGCCTTGCTTCAACGCAGCCTCGGCGGCAGCTTTTTTGGCCGCGTCCGGCGCGGCACCGACCGCGGCCTCGAGCCGAGCCTTGATTTGGTCCGTCGCGAGGTGGGCCTTCAGCTCGATGGCGAGATCGCGCGACCCTTTGCGCTTTCCCGGCCCGACGTCGCCATGCTGCGTCAGCTTGATACCCGACAGGTTGACCGTCAACTCATCGAGCGAGAGCTCGGGAGACGGCGTTTCCGCCGGCACCGGCTTCAACGAGGCGAGGTCGATTTTGAGCGCCCCGGCGTCGGCTCGCTTGATGTCCGACGCGTCGAAGAAGAGCGCATCGCCGCCCGCGACAAACACCTCGGTGCCGTTCGGAAGCGCGCCCGACTGTACGCCGAACGTCGTTGGTCCGAACGAGAAGGTGGTCGAGCCCGTTTGCGGCTCGCCCTCGCCGGGCAGCACGCCCATCGCCGACAGCGAGACCGCGCCTTGCACCGACGCAACGTCGAGCTCGTACACGGAGAGCGGCTTCCCACAGCGCTCGGCACGCCCGACGAGGCGCACTTGCTCCTTCGGACGCCATACGGTCTCGAACGGAACGAAGGTGCCCTTTGACTCGTCGTCCCAGCTCTTCCAAGGCGTCGGCAACAGCTGACCTTGCACGGGAGCAGGGGGCGCGCTGAAGGAAGAGAAGGCCGCGCCACTGTCCAGTCGTTGGAACTCGAGCTCGCACTTGAGCGAGCCCCGCGCGCCCTCGATCGTGACCTCACCGCTTACATCGACGTAAGGTTTTCTCGTCCCCTTCGAGGCCTTGTCGCTCGTGCGCTCCGTGCCGTCGACGCTCTCCGATCGGGGCCGCATTTCGGCCGCGAGGATCACGTCGGACTCGTTCACCGCCTCGACGATCACGCCGAACCCGAACTCGCGCAGCTCGCTGGAATACCCGTATCCGCTGCGCACGGGCGCTTCGTCGAAGAACCCAGGCGTTTCACGCTGCGCACTCGTTGGGCTGAGCACGAACACCCGCGTCGAGAGCGTGAGTGTGGGGTTCGCGGGCGGGGCGGCCGCCGAGCCTGACGCAGACGGCGTCGGGGCCGCCGACGGACGCGGATCGCCCTCGGGGGGCAGAAGCACGGACGTCGCGAAGATGTCGCCGGAGGCGAGCTGGTGTTCGACGCCGGCCCGGTCCCGCGCGAGGAGCAGCCGCCCTCGCAGACGGACGGCCGTGACCGCTTCAACCTTATGCGCGACGCCGCCGTGCGCTTCGTGGAGCGAAACGAGCTTGCCGGGCGGAAGCGTCAGCCAGCCGTCCTCGGAGACGGTGGCCCCGGCGGCTCGCAGCGCCGCCTGGAGCTGCTCTTGCGTCACGCGCGCGAAGTCCGCCTCTCCCGCCGGACGCCCCGCCTCCGCAGACGCCGATGACGAAGGAGCACCCCCTTCGGTCGGCCCAGCGTTGCGGCACGCACTGGCCATGACTCCCGTCACGAGCAGCACCGCAGCCCCCCTCATCCTCGACACGGTCTTCATGGCTCTCTCCGCGATTGGCTGGGGACGCGCCACCTCGGCGCGAGCGCCGGGCGAGAGCAGCTGCGTTCAATTGTCGCCTGTCAACTTGAAAGGCGGGAGCCTCCTTGCTTCACTGAGTCGCTCGCGAGCGCTGGCGCCGCGAGTCGCGATGCTGCGGCGGCTCGCGCTTGGAGTAAGCTCCGGGGCGATGACGAGTTCTACGTTGGGTGACGAACTCTCGCGGTGGCTGCTCGAGTCCGCCACGCGCCAACTCTCCCTGCCCGAGCTGCTCGACGCCCTCGGCGCGCGCCTCGCCGAGGGCGGGATCCGGGTCGAGCGGCTCCGCACCAGCGCCACCACCAAGCACCCCGAGATCTTCGTGCGCGCCGTTTTGTGGCGCGCGGGCGTCGGCATCGACGTCGTCGACCGCGCGCGCGACATTACGCGCACATCCGACTTCCTCGAGAGCCCGGTCGCCCGGGTCCGCGACGGCGCCGAGCGCGTACGCTGCAAGCTTTTCGGACCCGACGCCGATTTCTCCTTCGCACTCTGCCAAGAGCTCGCAGCGGAGGGGCTCACGGACTACGTCATCTACCCGATCGTCTTCGGCAGCGGCGAGCGCACGTACGTGTCGTTCGCGACCGACGCCCCCGACGGCTTCAGCGAAGCGTCGCTCGCCGTCTTCGCCGCGCTGCTCCCAGCCCTCTCGGTGCGAGTCGAGCTTGAGTCGCATCGGTTCACGCTCGACAGCCTGCTCCGCGTCTACCTCGGCAACAACGCCGCGGAGCGCGTGCTCGCAGGCTCGTTCTTGCGCGGCACGGGGCAGCCCATCGAGGCGGCGGTGTGGTTCTGCGATATGCGCGGCTTCACGACGCTGGCCGATCGGCGCCCCGCCGCCGAGATGGTGACCATCCTCGATCGGTTCTTCGAAGCCGTGGCGGGGCCGATCGCGCAGCACGGCGGCGAGATCTTGAAGTTCATCGGCGACGCCGTGCTCGCGATCTTTCCGGTCGGCGCGAGCGGCCCGTCGGCAGCGTGTGCGAGCGCCTCCGCAGCGGCGCGCGTCGCGCTCGAGGGCGTACGCGCCATCGCCGGCAAGGACGGTCTGCCCGAGCTCGAGGTCGGCATCGCGCTCCACCTCGGCGAGGTCATGTACGGCAACATCGGCGCGCGGAATCGGCTGGACTTCACCGTGATCGGCGCGGTGGTGAACGAGGTGTGCCGCGTCGAGGGCTTGTGCCGCTCGCTCGGGCCGATCCTGATGACGGCCGACTTTGCTCAACGCTGCCCGCACCGCGTCGAGAGCCGTGGCGTCCACGCGCTGAAGGGCGTGGGCGAGCCGCGTGAGCTGTTCGTTCCGGCGTAAGGTGGCGACCTTACGGTCGACGGCGACGGCGCCCCAGCACTCCGCCCAACAGTCCGAGGGCGATCGCCCCAACCCTTCGAGCGTCGCCCGCGCCTTGGGGAGCCAAGCTGCACCCGCTTGCGCTGACCGCACCTCCGCTCGAGCCGTCTCCGCCCGCGCCCGACGTCGCGACGCTGGCGGCGCTCGACGCGCCGCCGCTCCCCGACGTGCTCGCCCCGCCGCCGCCCGACCCCGCGCCCTCGGGCGGAGGCGACACCTTGCAGCCTCCGAGCGAGTGCTCCAGCGCGCCGATCGTCAGCTTTTCCACAGGGCGCGTGCGCGCGCAGTAGTCGTCGACGACGTCCGCGTGAGGGACGGCGACCTGAAGCGCCGCCGTACCGCCCTTCGGCGAGAAGTCGAGCTCGAGCGGCGCGGCGTCGAGGCCCCGTGAAGAGGTCGAGCGGCTGCTCTGCGAGCTCGCTCGACGAAGCGAACATCGCGCCGTCGCGTGCGCACACCTTGCCCATCAAGAGGTTCGCGTGCGACTCGCCGGTCGTCGTGTCGAAGCGAAAGTCGATGCCGCTCGTGGCGACGAGGGTATTGAAGACCACGCGCGTGTTCTTCCCACGGTTCACGTAGATGCCGACGTCCGAGCAACCAACGATGAGGTTGTTTCGCATGACGCCATTCGTGTGTTCGACCGCGCAGGGCACGTTCGCGTCGAACGCGGGCGCGAAGAACTGCGGGCCTTGCGGAAGTCGTGCAGGTCGTTGCCGCGCACGACCCAGCCGACCCCGCCGTCGATGTTGAGCTTGGTCAACGGGCTCGCGGTCGCGCGCGGGTGTCGCCGAGCTCGCAGAGCTCGACGAGTCCGTGGCTCGCCATCTGGTACGCGCCCTGCCCGTCGGGCGCAGCGAGCGCCTTAAGCTGCGCGTTGAAGTCGCGCACGCGGCTCTTTCGCAACACGAAGCCCTCGGCCTCGCCGCCGGTGACGTGGAAGGCGTGCTCGCAGGCGTCATCGCTCGCGCACACGCCCCGGACGTCGAGCCCCTCGAAGTGCCGGTGCGCGCCCGTCACGTGAAAGCCCTCGACCGCGTCGAACTCGATGCGGGCTCCGAGCGGCGTCGCGCTCCGCACCGTGATCGGGCTCCACTCGCCGCGCACGAGACGTCGCCCATCGCGTAGACGCCGTCGGCGAGCGTGATGGTGTCGCCGGCCTTCGCCGCTCCGATCGCGGCCGTGAGCTCGGCGCTCGTCGTGACGGTCTTGTCGTCCGCGCGCGCCGAGGACGACCACGCAACGGTGACGACGGCGAGCGCCCTCGCGGTCTCGAGGGGGCGGAGGCTCATGTTGGCGCAGCGTAGCGCGAGGCGGCGTCTCGTAGGGGCCTCAGGCGAGCATCGCGTCGACCGCCGCGCGCAGGCTGCGGAGCGCGCCGGGCTCGCAATGAAGCGTCAGGCGCTCCTCGAGCTGACCGCGCTTGTAGGTGAAGGTCAAGACGCCGAGCGTCGCGTCGAGGCCAGCGCCATGCTGAGAGCCGAGAATGCGATCGACGCGCCAGTCGGTGCCCGTGAGCAAGGCGCCGTGGTCGAGGATCGTGCGGCGGATGAGCTCGCCGCGAAGCTTCCGGATGGCGGGCTCGAAGAGCGGGAGGAGCACCGCGGAGAGGGCCTCGGCGTGGGATGGCGAGAGCCTCGCGAGATCGGCGGCGAGGACGTGGGGCTCGGCGCCCGCACGCGCGAGCGCGTCAAAGAGGAACCGGCATCCGCGCAGCGCCGCGACGAGCTTCGAGGTCGCGACCTCGGTACGACGAGCGAAGCGCTCGACGTCCGCGTCGATCGTCGGCTCGAGCGACGGAGCGAGGCAGGGCAGCAGGATGTCGCGCAACTGCTCCTTGGCGAGGGGCGTCAGCGAGACGAGGGCGTCCATGTCGGCGGCGAGCGTCGGCGGCGCGGGCCGATCGCCGAGGCACAAGAGCGAGACCGTGGCGTCGGGCGCGGAGGCGGGCGTGGTCATACGAGGGTCAGCCTACACGAACGCGCGCCGCGGCAACGCGAGCCTCACTCGACGAGATCGATCGTCACGCCACGCGAGGTGCGCATACGATGCACCCCGGGGTTGGCCGCGTTGACGGGTGACGGCGTGAGGGCGTTCGGGATGGCGCCGACGATGATCGGCCGATCGGGATCTCCGCCGACGAAGGCGACCGCCACCTCGGTGCCCGGCTTGAGCGGGAAGTGGGTGCCGTAGCCCTCGCCGGCGTGGTTCTGGAGCATCCGCACCGGCCGCGAGGTCGCGCGCTCGGTCGGGCACGTCGTGTCGAAGAAGAACCGCACGAGGTAGCGCCCCTCGGCGTCGAGGTTGGCGTAGCGCCCTTCGGGGGTCCCCGGCCCGGCATCGACGAGGCCGGTCACGACGCCCGAGATCCGCGGCTTGGGAGTCACGCGCGGCGGCCGGTAGGTGCGGGTCGCGAGGATGGCCTTGAAGGTGTTCTCGTAGCCGGTGCCGGCCGCATCAAAGCCTGCGACGACCTGGGTCGCCGCGTGCTCGACCTCGGTGACGAGCAGCTCGACCGACCCGAGCTCGGGGTGCCCTTCGACGCGCACTCGATGGCCGGCGGCGAGCGTCGGCACGGTGCTCCTTCCGACGTAGACGAGCTCGGCAGCGCGGCACTCCTCGGCCCGCGCCCTCGCGATGGCGGCGCCCTCCGCGGGGGTCTTGTGGTGGCTCCCGAACTCGATGCGACCGCCCGCGAAGCCGTCCTCGATCGAGTGCTGGCTCGTCAAGTCGACGAGCGGGGTGCGGTAGTTGTAGTCGCACACCGAGTGAAATCCCGGCACGAGCGTGCGCTCGGCGCGCAGCTCGAAGATCCCGAGGGCCTCACCGCGCGCACGGTAGTGCGCGACCTCGCCCTGGACACGCCCGAACGACTGCGCGTCGTCGGCGAACACGAGGCGCGCGACCGAGTCGTCGTGCTCGAAAAAGAAGCTCACGCCGAGGTGCTCGGTGAGCCGAGAGACGAAGGCGAGGTCCGTCTCCTGGTACTGCACGATGAACTCGCGGAGGGGATAGTCGCCGAGCAGCCGAAAGTCGGACTCGCCGTGGAGGGCCGTCGCCTCGAGCTTCTGCGCGACGAGCGACGGAACGGTCGTGTGGACGAAGGTCTCGGAGGTCTCGACCATCGAGAGGGCGTACGCGCGCGGCGCGATCCGCAGCGAGTAGCAGCGACGACCGTCGAGGCGCTCGAGCGCGTCGATGGCGCCGACGACCATGCCGTGTAGGCGGCGCACGACCGCCGAGCCGCCGACGCGATCGAGCACGATGCTCACGGCGACACCGAGGAAATCCTCGGCGGACGGGCCGCCGTCGTCGACGACGACCTCGACGTCGTACGCGAAGAGTCGCGAGATCGCCTCGCGACCGGCGAAGCGACGCACGCGCACGGCGTCGCACGAGATGGCCTGGGATTCGAGCGCGATCGGGAGCGGTTCGGTGTTCACGGTAGGCATTCGAGCGCTATCACCAGCGGGCGAGCGTTGCGAGCGCGACGGCCGACGAGTAGCGTCCTCAGCCGACCGTTGGCAGAGCGGGCGAGCGTTCTTTCGACGGGTCGAACGGCGAGAGGAGCGCGCACCCATGACCGACATCTTCGAGACGCAGGCGGACTCGGCGAGCGGGAAGTACTTCAACGTCGACGTCCCCGACTTCACCAACGCGGCCGCGAACGCCGAGAAGCGCCACGCTTACCTGCGCGTCGGGAGCATGGCGGGCTTCGTCGATCCGTCGGTCCACGGCGCGGCGCTGTGGGGAAAGTTCTCGCAGTTCTACGAGCAGAGCCCGACGGGCACGCACCGGCGCACGGAGCCGTCGAGCCCCGCTCGGCCCGTGAAGTACGGCTCCGAGACCCCCTCGAGCCCGACCTCGGTGACGAGCAACCTGCTCGCGCACGCAGGCTGGCGCGACCACTGCGACGGCAACCGAATCTCGACCACGGCCGGCGACAAGGTCGAGGTGATCGGTGGGAATTACCAGCTCATCGTCCTCGGTCGCGCGAGCAACGTCGGCGACGGCGTGACGGTCGATGCGTCGGGCGGCGTGCTCCTCGACGGCGACGTGACGCCTGGCGCGGTCACGACGGTCGAGTACACGTCGCAGAAGTTCGGCGGCACCTGGAAGGTGACCGAGGAGGTCGAGAAGGGCCACGTCACCGAGGTCTTTCGCGGGGAGTTCCGCGAAGAGTTCCGCGGCTCGTCGCGCATCTCGATCATCGGCAACACCCCGACGAACTTCACGGTCGCGCCCCTCGGCGAGGACGGCCCGCGGGCGAACTGGACGTCGAGCAACGATCCGAACGGCAACCCCGACGTGGTCGAAGCGACGTGGGCGAGCTCGCTCACCGAGTACGTCGGCACGAGCGGCAACGCGATCCCGAAGGTTGCCACGCTGGTACACGCGACGCAGTTCAAGAACGTCGTGAACGCCGACGAGTTCATCGACCGCGTCTACGCGAACAACATCACCCGCGTGCAGGACGCCGAGACGGTGACCGAGAAGTACCACGGCTCGCTCGACGAGACCTTTGGCACCGCGTCCGATCCGGCCGTGACCGTGAGCACGTTCTACGGTGGGAGGCAGCAGCGCATGTACGGCGGGCACGCCGAGATCGTGGTCGGCGCGATCACGAACTTCTTCTTCGGCGCCAAGCTAAACCTCACGCTCGCGAAGACGATCGAGCTCCTCCTCGGGGCGCACCTCGAGCTGCACATGGGCTCGTTCCGCGAGATCACCTGGGGACAGAAGTCGGACATCGTGATCGGCGACGAGCACGAAGAGACCTTCGGCAAGCTGAGCGAGGTCAGCCTGACGAAGAAGCAGGCGGCGCTCGCGCTCTTTCTAGGCTGAACCTCGGCGTGCGAACCAAGAACCTGACCCCGTTCCCGGTCGGCGTGCGCGTCACGTCGACGCGGCCCCCCGTCCCCGAGATGGTGGTCATCGTGCGGGGGCGCTTCGCGCTTGCTCCTGGCGCGGTCGCGACGGCGGTGCTCGGCGAGGTCGAGGCGCTCGCGCAGGGGCCGCTCTCGGGCGAGACCTTCGCCGAAGAGGACGAGGCGCGCGTCGGTGCGCCGACCTACGCGGGCGACTTCGCCGACTGGAAGCCGCGCGCGGAGGTGTTGTTCGTCGGCTCCGCGCACACGCCGCGACATCGGCCTCTTGGCTGGTGCGACATCGGGCTCGCGCTCGGCCGCTGGCAGAAGCGCCTCCGCGTCTTCGGGGTCCGCGCCTGGGCCGAGGACTCGCTCGGCGCGAAGCCGTCCGAACCGACCCCGTTTACGTCGCTTCGGCTCGGCTACGAGCGCGCGTTCGGGGGCTCCGGCGTCAGCGACAACCCCATTGGGCTCGGGGCCAACGGCGTGTTGCTGCCGTGCATCGAGTACCCGGCGGGCTTGATCGAGTCGCGCGACGACCGGCCGCCGCCCGCATCCCTCGGCCCGATCGCATCGACCTGGGCGCCGAGGGCGGACAAGCTCGGCTCGGCATACGGGCCCTCCTACGCGTCGCGCGCCCCGTATTTTGCCGAGGATTTTGACTGGAGCCATTTTCAGTCGGCGCCGCAGGATCAGTGGCTGCCGAGCTTCCCGCAGGGCGACGAGCCGCTCGTTCTCGAGAACCTCCACGCCGAGCACGGTCGACTCGAGACGCGCCTGCCCGGCCTGCGCATCCGCGCCTTCGCGAACGACGTCGAGGGTCACTTCCGCGAGGTGCCGCTCGTCCTCGACACGCTCCTCATCGACGGCGACGCGAGCGAGGTGCTCCTCACCTGGCGAGGCCGCACTCCGGTTCGCGACGCCGAGCTCGATGACGTCACGGGACTGCTCATCGTCTCGGAGCCGCTCGCCGAGCCCCCGGGAAGCCTCGAAGCGTGGCGCGACGAGCTCGTCCGGTTCGAAGCCGATCCGCTCGGTCTCGGGCGCTCGCTGCCGCCGGAGATCGCGGCCAAAGCCGCCGATCCGAGCCCCGATGCGCGCATCGACGGGATGCTGGCGCTCCTCGAGCACGAGCGGCCCGGGGCCACCGCGTCACTGACGGCCGAGCAGGCGCGCAACCGAAGCGGAAGCCTCCGCGAGGTGCTGCGCGCCGCCCTCGCGGCGAACGAGAACGAGGCTCCCGTGATGGCGTCGCGAGGAGCACCAAACGTGCACCTCGGCCTCGGTGGCGTGCTCGCGGACGCTCGCGCGGAGCTCGCGCGCCTCGCGCCCGATCGGCTGCCACAGCTCGACGCCGCGCTCGATGCCGCGCGCCTCGACACCCTCGATCCGTCGGTGAGCGGCCCCTCTGCGCGGCCGATCGGCGAGGACGCGCCCGGTCCCGGCGCGAACCTCGACGGCCGCGACCTGAGCGGCCTGGACCTCTCGGGCGTGAACCTCGAGGGAGCGTCGCTGAGGGGTGCGACGCTGAAAGGCACGCGGCTCCAAGGCGCCCGGCTCGTCGGGGCGAACCTCGAGGGAGCGTTGCTCTTCCAGGCCGATCTCTCGGACGCCGACGCGAGTCGGGCGCGGCTCACTCGGGTCAACGCCTCGCGCCTCACGCTCGTGCGCGCGCGCCTCGACGAGGCCGTCCTCGACCACTCGAGCTTCACGCACTGCGACGCGACCGACGCGCGCCTCCCCGGCGTCGCCGGTGAGCTCGTCGTGTTCTCCGACGGCGTCTTCGTCGGCGCGAGCTTCCTCGGGGCAAAGCTCTCGCAGGCCGATTTCGAGGGGGCGGTGCTCGAGCGCGCGAACTTCGAGGGCGCGGCGCTCGGGCGAGCGATTTTCCTGAACGCCCGCGCCACGGGTGCGCGCTTCGAGCGGGCCACGTGCGACGGCGCGACGTTCGAGCGGGCCGAGCTCGGTGACGCGGTGTTCGCGGAGGCGCACGGGGTCGCGGCGAGCTTCCTCGCGGCGAACCTCGCGCGCGCAGACCTTCGCTGGACACGCTTCCTCCGCTGCCACTTCGACCGCTCGACGGCCGAGGGCGCACGCTTCGACGCCGCGGATCTCACCGGCTCGCGCCTCTTGAAGGCGCGGCTCGACGGCGCGAGCTTCCGGAGCGCCAAGCTGGTCTCGGTGGATCTGTCGAAGACGAGCCTCGCGCAGGCTCGCTTCCAGGACGCGAACCTCTACGACGCCAAGCTCATCGGGGCGAAAGGCGTCGGCGCACGCTTCGACGGCGCGAACCTGCTCCGCGCGCTGAGGTCCTCGTGAAGCTCTCACGCGCAGACTTCGAGTCGCTCGTGCGAACGGGCTTCGACTTCGCGGGCGCGACGCTCGCGGAGCTCGATCTCCGCGACGCCTCCGCCGACGGCGCAAAGCTCGCGGGCGCGATCCTGAGCGAGGTTCAGCTCGACAGGGCGAGCCTCCGCGGCGCGCGCCTCGACGGAGCGAAGCTCCTCGCGGTCTCGCTCACGTCGGCGAGCCTCGAAGGCGCCATCCTCGACGACGTGGGCGCCGTCGGCATCGACCTCGGCGGAGCCAACCTCACGGGTGCGTCGCTCGCGCGGGTCCGCCTGGGCGACGCGCGACTCACCGGCGCAACACTCCGTGGCGCAAAGCTCACGGACGCGCTGCTCCCCGCGGCAGGGCTCGACGACGCCGTCCTCGACGACGCCGAGCTGTCGGACGTGGTGCTGTTCGAGGCCAAGCTCGGGCGCGCTTCGCTCGCGAGGGCCCGACTCTCGCGGGTGATGATGAACGACGCGGACGCCTCCCACGCGACCTTCGACGGCGCCGCGCTCGCGAACGTGAGCTTTCTCGGCGCAAACCTCGAGGGCGCCTCGTTCGAGGGCGGGAGCTTCGAGCGCGTGACGCTTCAGCGCGCAAAGCTCCGCGGCGTTCGGCTCCCGAAGCGCCTCCACGGGCTCGTGCTGACGGGCGCTGCGCTCGAGGGAGGCGCGGCCCTCCGCGACGTCGAGCTGAGCCAGGCCGAGCTCGACGAGCTCGACCTCTCCGGGTTCGACCTATCCTCGTCGAGCTTCGAGGGCGCGGTGCTGAACGGCGCTAGCCTGCGCCACGCGAAGCTCACGAACGCGAACCTCGGGCGGGCCGTGCTGCTCGGGGCCGACCTCACCGGCGCCGATCTCGAGGGCGCGATCTTGAGGCGCTGCGTGCTCACCGACGCGAAGCTCCCGTTCGCCGATCTCCGCGGCAAAGACCTCATGCAGGTGCTCGCGATGAACGCCGACCTCCGGTGCGCCCAGCTCACCCATGCGCGGCTCGAGCTCACCACGCTCGACGGCGCGAACCTCGCCGAGGCCGATCTCTCGGGAGCCTCGCTTCGGCAGGTGTCGCTCGATGGCGCGACGCTCCGCGGCGTGAAGCTCGAGCGCGCGCGCTTCGAGTCCGTGCAGTTCAACGACGTCGACCTCTCGACGGTCGCGTTCCACGGCCTGTCGATGGTGCGCTGCTCGTTCCGCGACTGCGACCTCACGGGGCGGACCTTCGTTCGCTGCGACTTCACGGGCTCGGACTTCACCCGCGCGAAGCTCGCGGGCGCGACCTTCGATCACTGCATCCTCTCGCAGGCGACGCTCGACCGCGCCGAGCTGTCGGGCGCGAAGCTCGCGGGCGTCGTCGCGAAGGCCGCGTACTTCGGCGGCGCAAACCTGTCCCTCGCGAACCTCTCCGGCGCCGGGCTGCGCCACGCGACCTTCACCGACGCGCGGCTCGAGCGCGCGAACCTCTCCGGCGCCGACGCGCGCGAGGCCATGTTCGACGGGGCACGGGCCATCGGCGCGAGCTTCGTCGCGACCCGCCTCGAGTACTCCGAGCTGTCACACGCCGACGTGCAGGGCGCGGACTTCTCTCGCGCCGATCTCTCGCGCGCGAACCTTCACGGCGTCCGGGATGCGGGCGCGATCTTCGCTGGCGCCATCACGACCGGGATGAAGCGCGACGACGCCGACCGGAAGGCCGCAGAGGAGTGGCGCCCGCCCGGCCGCGACGAACACCGAGGAGACTGAACCATGCTTCCCGCAACCAATCGAGGCGCAGGGCAGACCATCGGCATGCCCGACGTGTGCCTGACGCCGGCGCCACCCGCGCCTCCCGTGCCGGTCCCCTATCCCAACCTGGGCATGACGGCGATGGCGGCGCCGTTCTCGATGAACGTGCTCGTGAGCGGGATGCCCGCGCTTCACCAAGGCTCGGTCATCCCGATGACGTCGGGCGACGAGGGCGGCCTCGCGCACCCGACGGTGAAGGGGCCCGCACGCTTCACCACCGGCAACCCGATCGTGAAGGTGAACAACCTGCCCGCCGTCTCCCTGACGACGCCGACGACCGGCAACAACATGAACAACGGCCTCGGCGCGGTGCTCGTGCCGAGCGTGACGAACGTGTTCTTCACGACGGCGGAGCCGGCCGCGCCGCCGTTGGGCTCGCTCGACGGGCGGGCGATGGGCTTGCTCGGCGAGGCGCTCGACGGCTCTGAGGTCGAGCACCGCCTCGAGCCGGGAGGCGTCGGCGTCGTGCGGATCGGCCTCTTCGCCTTTGCGACGCCGAGCCGCGTGCGCGCGGCCATCGTCGACCTCTCGCGCCAAGCGGCACCTCGCGGCCTCGAGCGCCTCGTCATCGATCTGCGAGGTTGCCCGGGCGGCGACACGCTCGCGGCCGCAGAGCTCGCCGGAGACTTCCTGCCCGAGCACAGCGTGCTCCTGCGCGTGCTCGAGCCCGACGGAGACGAGCGCGCCGTCCTCGCGCGTCATGCAGCGGCGTCGCCGGAGCTTCCGCTCGAGGTCTGGATCGACGGCGGGACGGCGTCCGCCGCCGAGGTCTTCGCAGGAGCCTTGCAGGAGCATGGGCGCGCGCGGCTCTGCGGGTCGCGCTCGCGCGGGAAGGCGACCATGCAGCGCGTCCTGCCAGGGGTCGTCGAGTCGGGCGCTTCGTACGAGACCGTCGGCGAGGCGCGGCTCCCGAGCGGGCGGAGCGTCGAGGGCGTCGGGCTCTCGCCGGACCTCGCCCCCTTTTCGGCCGGCTCGCGCTAGAGACTTTTCGCATCGTGGCAGCTCCTCGCGCTCGCCTCATTTGACCCGGCCAACGCCCCAGCCCGAGGCGGCGCGCCCAAGACCACCCTCCTCTTCGCCGACGACTTCGAGAGCGGCGACCTCGCCCGCGGCGGCTGGCTGAAGAAGGACGCCTCTGTCGCAAAGACCAGCAAATTCGCGGGTAAGTTCGGCGTACGCCTCGTGAAGGGCGACGCGCTCGTCGTCGAGTGGTGGAACGGCTCCGCGTGGGCCACCGCGAAGACGCTC
>Ga0194129_10004161_pt1 | contig 19492 bp, 19 predicted proteins | sample TA2KigCa35mmetaG_FD_150862 | JGI IMG/M metagenome (GOLD analysis project Ga0194129, IMG submission 150862) | Freshwater microbial communities from Lake Tanganyika, Tanzania - TA2015038 Kigoma Deep Cast 35m | ecosystem: Environmental > Aquatic > Freshwater > Lake | place: Tanzania: Lake...
TAATTTTAAAAAAATAATTCATTCTATTAATTAAATATAAAGATATTTTTTATATAATATATTATAATATGGAAAAATCGACAGAAATAAAAGAACAAGTAGAAGAGATATTAAAATTTTGTTTTTCATCAGAAAATACAAAATTAAGAAGAACAAATATGGATGAATACAAGCAAATATGTATGAGAAAATTTACTAATTTTCATCAAAATTATCCAACATTATTTTTTTTAATAATTGAAAATCCAACAACATTTCCAAAATATAGATTAGATGAATATATTAATATAAAAAAAAATATTGAAGAAAATAATTTAGATTATGATAAAGCATCAGTATATATTGGAAATAAATACTATAATGAATTTGTGAAAGAAACAGTTAGTGAATTAGACAAAAAAATAAAAAAATAAAAAATAAATATTCTATAAAAACAAAAAAAAATCCATATAAAGATATTATATATAAATAACATATAATATAATAATGGAGACAAAATATGAATGTATTAGATGTAATTACAAATCAAGAATATTTAAAGATATTGTTAGACATTGGAACAGAATGCATTTATGTAAAAAAAATCAAGATAATCAAAATATGTTAATAAATTATTCTGATGACCAATCATTAATATTATCAATGATACCATTAAAGGATAATAAAAGAATAATAAATATGGAAGATTTACAATATTTAGATGATTCAAGTATGATTTTAGATAATAAAAAAGAATTATTTGAAAAAATGGATGAAATAGAGAATAAATGTTCAAAACAATGTCAAATTTGCAATAAAAATTTCAGTAAAGTATTTGATTTAAAAATGCATTTATTAAATAATTGTTATTATACACATATTAATAATAAACATAAAGAAAAAATAAAGGAATTAGAAATTAAAGATAAAATTATTGAAGAAAAAGTAAAAGATTTAATATTATTTGATAATGATTGGGATATTTCTCATATATCAAAAGAGAAAAAGATATACATAATAACAACAAATTTTATGTATACAATATTATTGGAAGAAGTATTTATAAATGAAATGAATTTGAATATAATAATGAATAAAAATATATTAAATGGATATATTTATGTGATAGAAAATGAAAAAAAGAATTTTGTAGAAATACAAACTGAAAGTTTGGTTATAAAAATAATGTCAAAATTAAATAAATTATTAAATGATATGGTGAATAATACAGATGAAGATTTTATGAAAGAATTGAAAAGTATTATATTATTAAAAATAAATAAAAAACTAAATGACTTTCATAATAATGAAGAAATAAAAAATAAAGTTATAACTTTGATGGGTAATATTTGTTTGAAAAATAGATCAAGAACAATTGATATTTCAAAGAAATTATTAGAAGAAGAAACAAATTTGTATGGTTATTGATTTTATATTTTTTCAGTATTTTTTTTATAATATAAACTATTTTTATTAATCGGGATTTTATATTTTTGACACCATTTAATAGCATTATTAACTTGATTATGAATTATATCATAATAAGATTCTTTATCAATATTATTTTTAGATAAATGAATAATTTTATTTAAATAAAAAATTTGTGATTGAATATAATTTTCATTAAATTCATTTATATTTTGAATAAATTTATTATCTATTTTAATGTTATCTAAAACAATAGAAATATTTTTAGGTATTTTTTCTGAAAATTCATTCCATTCAAAAATCATATCTAATAGATTTTTTTTTTCTTTTTTAGATAAATTATCTTTATAACGTAAACATACAAAATATTTTTCAGAATTTGCAGGTCTACTTGTTTCTGGTTTATAAACATATACTTCTTCAAAACAATGTGATAATATATATAATATTTGAATCATTGTAATACTAAAAATATCAAATATTTTACATATAAATGAACCATTTTTTATTAATATATTTAATGCAACAATACATTCTGAATAAATAATTTGACAAGAATTAATTTCTTGACCATTAAAATCACCAGAATAATCAAACCCACCATCTGCAGTTACAATATGTGCCTTGTTTTTATCAAATTTTTTTATATAATTTTTTATTTCATCTAATACATATAAATTACCATATTCAATATTTATTGATGGATTATCAACAAATATTTTTTTTAATTTATTAAAATCTGGAATATAATCATTAGTAGGTTTTAATGTAATACAATAATATTTATCTGTATTATTTTTTTCTATTTTTTTGCGATAATTATATGATGCTTCTAAAAATCCACCAGGTCCTTCTGCTAAATGAGAGAAAACAAAACAATCTTTTTTTTCAAAAATATCAAAAAAAGAAAAATTATAATATATTTCCCATAATTTAAAATAAGCTCTACTTATTGGAATATATAAGGAAATACTATCATTCTTTCTTTTTTTATTATATGTAGTATATATTAATTCATAAGGATTACCAATTTTTTTCATTTTATCCCAATTATTAGTATTTTCCAATTTATCAATTTTATCTTTTTCATTCTTCAAATTTTCATAGAATTTTTTAAATAATATATTTTTATTCGTAGGAATAAAATTTATATCAATTAATTCAAAATAATGAATATTTTCTATATTTGTATTTAACTTAAACTTCATACATTTTTTTATTAATTCTTTTTTAAGTATAAAAATATAAATATACTTATCTAACATCTTGAATAGTTTCTTCTGTTACTTCATTTACTTTATATACAGCTTTTTCAACTTTGTCTTTTTTTGCCATTAAATCTACTAATTTTTGTAATAATTGATCAGAAGAATTCTTTTCCTTTTTAAACATAAATGCAGAGAAAAAGAAACTTAATTGTTTTTCTGCATCAGACATACTTTTAGCATATTCTTGTGATCTTTCAATATCTTTTTGTGATTGATTCATTAAATTTTTACCTTCAATTAATTCATTATATAATTCTTCAAATGGTTTTATAAATACTAATGAAAATCCATATTGTTCCATCATTTTAGTAAAATATTTAAAATTAACTAAATATTCAGGATGTACAACACCAATTGTTTTAATCAAAACATCAATTTGTTTTCCAAAATTAGGTGTTTTTTCTGTAAAATTCATAGTTTTATTTGTATATTTCTTATCAATTTTCCATAACAAATCACCAGAAAATTCTTTTCCCATTATACTAGAAGAATTTTTTAATGCATTAAAAATTCGTTCACCATCAAATGTAGTTCCAATAACAAAACCACCAAATTTTAAGTTGTCATTTAAATTTTGTAAAATTGTTCTAAATGTTATTTCATTTTCAAAAAAATAATGGAAACAAAATTGTAAACTTATTGTATCAAACATATATTTTGTTGGTATAAATTTCAAAGTATTCATTTTATCTGCTTCATTAAATGAACATGCTTGGTCAGGCCATATTAATTTTGATGAATTACCTCTAACATAATATGCTTTTGGTGGTGGATTTGCCATTGCTCTAAACCATTCTTGTGCATCTTTTATATTTTGAAAATCAATATCCATACCAACTATTTCTGCATATCTTGCATTCTTTATTTTAGAATAATCAACCCCTCTACCACAACATAAATCCAATATTTTACCTTTAAATCCTGTTGTTATTTCATTAATATAACAAGGTGATGAAAAATACAATAATTGATATTTGACATATAAATTATGAAAATTTTGATATGGAAATCTTTTACTTTTACCATTATCATTCATTTGACGTATATAATAAGGTGCTTGCATTAGTCCTTCTTTATCTTCAGGTAATACAGGAATTTCACCAGTAGTAATCATTTCTTCTGTAATTGGTAATTGTAATGAACGAAAAATATCATTTGCAACTCTTTCACCATTTCCAAAATTTTTCTCACCATTTCTATACAAAAATGTTTTATCCCTTCTAAATCTATATGGTATCCATCTAAATTCTTCAGGTTGTGTTTCATCATAACCAAATTCAACAATTATATCATCAAATATTTCAACTCTTTCATTTGTTATTGGATCATTTGCATATATTTTACCATCATCTTCAATAATTAATTTTGCAATATTAAATTGTGCACTATTTTTATTATCTAATCCAAATGGATTAAATGGAACAGGTATTCTTATTCTATTGTTTTCTTTATTAGAATATACTTTTTTTGTACCAGTTACAAACAATTGAAAAGAAACATATTGTTTTAATTCATATTCTTCTTTACCATCTGGTCTAGGTATCAATTTTAAATAAGGTGACCTTACATCCTTATTTTGTTCATCTTTAATTGAACGAATTAAAAAATCAATACTATTTAATCTTGGTGGTTTCCATTTAAATAATTTAGGCCATGACCTTCCATCCATAGGATAATAATCAAACTTAGGTACAAAAATAATACCATCAACATTAAATGATGTAAATTTTCTAGAATCCCATATTTCTCTTATTTTATCAAAAATATCTGTACCATCATTACGAACAGATTGTATATATTTTTTATTATTTAATTTTATACATAACTCTTCACTAAATTTTTTATCAATTTCACGTGTTTTTGAATACATAAATTTATCTAATAATTCTAATCTTGTATCTTTATTTTCTTTCATCACATTTATTAAATGTCTTCTTCTAACATCTTCACCTTTACAAAATAATATATCATAAAAAAATATTTCGTTTGTATCTGGAATATATTCACCTTCTATCAATGTATTTACCCATTTTTCATCACGATATCCAGTATCCAAAAAATGAAATCCAGAATTAAATATATATATTTTACCATTTATATTTTTATTATCTGACTCTACTACATATGCAAAATTTCTCTCTCCATCTGCTTTTAATGTTACAGCATATCTATTATAAATATTAGGTGTAATATCTGAACGAAATAGATTTTCTCTATGCATTGTAACAGGTGATGCGGCAATAAAATCATCCGTTTTTTTATCAATTAACTTTTTATAACCATTTTTTAATATATTTTTTAAAGAATTTGATATTATTATATTGTTATTTTCCAAAATTTTTAAAATAATAAATACATGTGATAAAAATTTATTTGCAATTTCTTCATCATTTAATTTAGATTCTTTACCAATAAATTCAATTTCTATTTCACACATTATTTTTTCTTTCATTGTATTTGATTCTTTAAAAGTTTTACCAGTACCCATTTTTGTTTTTGACATTTCTATTAAAAATAAATTATCATCCGTTTTTATACTATAACGATTTTTCATTCTATATATTTTTTCATAACTATTATCATTCAATAAATTAATGTTTTTTTCCAATAATTCATTTTCTGGTAATTCATTATTTAAAGAAAAACGAATATTATAATTTTCATCATCCATTTTATCTATTTTTTCTTTTTCAATATATATAGGATTTAATCCTTCAATACTAGAATGTAACCAATATTTTTTTATTTCATTTTCACCAATAATACTCATTCTTAAACTATCAAAATCATGTTCTGAAACTCTTTTGTCTAATATAACATCCAATATATTTTTCATATCATATTTATATCCTAACCCATTATATTCTTTTGAAAATGTTAATTTTTGAAATAAACGAGTATAACTTTCCTCTTGAACAATATTTTTATTCATTATTCTCGCCTCTAATTCATAATTTCCATTTTTTTTAATGTCTTTTGTATCCTTAATAAAAGACACTAATTTATTATAGGTTTTCTTATTTAGTTCCATTCTATATTAATTATATAATACTATTTTTTTATATATTAATTATAAAAAAATATTAAATTAAAATATATATTATTTATATTTTATTATATAGTTATTGATAATATATTGTATATTTATTTTAATGCTAATAAATCATCAATCATTTCACTTTTTAATTTATTTATTAATTTCATCGTTTTATCTGATTTTTTAACAGTTTCAATATCATTTTCTTTACATAATTCACGTAATTCATCCACTTTTAAATTTTTAATTTTATCAAATGTAAATTTATTTATTTTTCCATCTATTAATAATTTTGGTTCTTGTGTTTGTTCTTCCTTTTTGTTTTCTTGTGAATTTCCTTGTATATTCTCTTGTATTTCTACCTGTATACTTTCATTTAATTCATTTTCTTCTCTTTGTTTTTCTTGTTGTTTTTCTTGTTGTAATTCTTCTTGTTTTTTATCAATACCATATGTTCTCCAAATATTATCAATAATATCTTTATAAACAGAATATGTAATAATAGAATTTTCAACATTATCACTATTAATCAATAATGGTCTATATATTTGATTTACTTTTAAAATAAATACTGAAGGTAAATATTTTTGAATACCTCTATATTTAGTCGAAAAATATAATTCTGAACTCTTTATATCAAATTGATTATCAAATATTTTAAAAACATAAATATTTATTCCCAAATAATCAGCAATATATTGCTTTAATAAATTAATTTGTTCAGAATTTTTATATAAAAATGATTCACTCAATGCAACTTGAATATTACTTTTACTAAAAAATTTATTCTTATTGTATTCAAACTCATTATACAAGTTTTTACCAAATAAATCTTTGTCCATTTTCATTATAAAATCTTTAATTGTTTTTTCTTTTTCCTCAAATGTCAATATTTCAAAAGTATGATTTGTTATTGATAATATTGAATTTATAAATGTAAATATAAGAGATTTATTAGTATATGACTTATTTTCATAATAAAAATCTTTTAAACTTTTATTAAAAATAACTTCAAAAGAATCATTTAAATATTTATTTAAATCAATTGTTTTATTTAATTCAAATGGTTTTATTTTTTCATATATTTTTTGGTCAATCTCTTCTTGTTTAGAACCTAAAAATTTAATAATATAATTGGTATTTAGCATTTTTATTTTATATATTATATTAGTAATTTATTTTTAAATTGATTTATTTTATAGAAAAATATTTTTATAAAATAAATCAATTTAAAGATTTATTTTTATATATATTTATATTATAATGAATATTGACTTACTATTTTGTTGTGTTGTTGCTTTTATGGCAATTACTTCTTCTGTTGTGAATGCTAGTCCAGATTGTTGGAGAGATAAAAATGGAAATATACGTTGTGTTAATATATAATAAATAAAACAATTTTTGTTTTATACTTTTTTGTTTTTATTTTTTCTGGTAATTGATTTATTATTTTTTTTTCTTGTTTCATCTTCATCATCACTAGAAAAAACTAAATAATTATTTGATTTCATATCATCTTCTGTATCAGACAATTGATAATAATTATTATTATTATCATTATTATCATTTATAATTGTTTCAGTATATTTTTCTTTTTCTTTTTGTAATTCTAATATGTTTTTACGTGCATTTATTAAATATTCTTCATGTTTAATTAAATCTTCTTTTTTATGTCTAATGAAAATTAAAAAATCATATATTTTATCAATAGTTTCATTTGAAACATTTTCTAAATTAATAAAAATACCATTTTTATTCTCAGAATAAGGACTTGAATCATTCTGAATAATATTGAAAATCTCTAAATATTCAATCTTAGTCAAATTTTTAGATAATTCAATTAAAGACCTTTTTTTTTTTATAATATCATTTGGATTTGATAATATATTATTAGTATTTACATTTTTATCTTCAATATTTGTAATAGTTGAAGTTATTTCCATAATTACTATTATAATATAAAATAATTTACAATAAAGAGCGCACACTTAATCATAATCTATTTCAGACAAATTATCTTCTTCAGCATCATTATCTTCAATTTCATCCTCTTTTTGGTCTTCATCTTCATCTAATTCAATATCTCCCATACCTAAATCATTATCTTCATCTACAGGATTTTTAAGTTCCACTATATTTTGTTCATCATCTTCATCATCATAATTGTCATCCATTGGTTCTAAATCATCATCAGATATTAATTTATCTTCATTTTCATCTTCAACTGATATATTTTCATCATCTGAATTTACATTATCTTGTTCAGAATTTAATTCATCATAATCATTTTCATCATACATAATTGGAGTTAAATCACTAGAAATAAATTCATCCTTCTTTTTAATAAATGAATTGTTTTTACTCTCATTTTCATCATATAATTTAGCAGCAACTTTAATTTCAGTATCATTTAAAGCGAATTTCTTTTTAATAACCTCTACTTTAATAGTATCTCCAATATTAATTTTATTAAAATCATTATTTCTCATAATTTGTCTACTCACAATTATAGAAATTGGACCATTATTACCTAAAATACCCAATTTACTGATAAATTTAACTTTACATAACATAATATTACCAATAACAGGATTACATATATCAGCAGTATATAAAACATCATATGTTACATCACCCATAAATCTACTTCCAACAATTTTACCAACACTTTTTTTGATTATTTTAATAGAATTAGGTTTAATAAAACCTTCATCTATACATTTTCCTTCAACCTTATTTTTTAAAAGTTGATAAATATAATCATCAAAATTCTCATTTAAATACTTGGACTTAACACATATTTTTTCTTTTAAAACATTATTAAAATAAATATTAAATTTACTATTTGTTGTTGGTAATTCTTCAATTGTGATTGAATTATTGTTATTTATGTTTGAATTTAAATTATTATTAGAATCCATATTTATGTATATTCATATTAATATATTATTTTTTTATAATAAAAAAAAAATCAATTTTTTTATTATTTAATTTAAAATATAAAATTAATATAAAGATTATTAATAATAAATATATATAAAATGAGTACCCAAATAAGTTATTCTTCATTTAAAAATCAAGTAAATAAATTCAATAATGAAGAATATATAAAAAATCAAATAGATATACAACTATTTGATGTATATGTAGAATTTTATGAAATGTATAAAGATATTGAAGCAGAAGAATTAAAAAAAGTTCCATTTAATGGAATAAAAGCAAAAAGACATAATAATTATAAAAATTACAAAAATATTAAGATAAATAGGGAAAAAGAAGAGAAAAATCTATGGAATATTAAGGCACCTGAAGAAGAAATTAATAAAATAACTATATTAATTAAGTCATATTTAAATAAAATAAGTGAAGAAACATATAAAAAGATTGGTAATGATTTTATTGAAGAATTACTAAAAATAGACCATCCTAATTTATTTTCAATTATATGTAATGAAATATATAGTAAATGTATAAATGACCAAAAATATAGACATTTGTATATTTATATATGTAATAAAATTTGGTCAAATCGTCAAATACATTACAATATGGTAAATATAATCCAAAAAGATGTTAATTTATATTATTGGGAAAATAAATATGAAATTACACAACAATATGGTCCTTTTAGTAATGAAAAAGATATTAAAAATAATATTTTTCAAAAAATAAATTTCAAAAAATATTTTATTGATTTTGTACAAAATTTATTTAATACCAAGGATATGTCATTTGAAAATATTGAAGAAGATGAATTCTTTTTAAAAAAAAAGAAAATATTAGTACCAATAGAATTAATATCTATTATGTTTAATGATAATTATATATCATATGATATAATTAATTTAGTTATTATAAATCTATTACATATCAATAATTTTGATAAAATTGAAGATATTGAAATTGAAATGTTATATAATTTAATTAAATCAATTGATTATAATAATGTAAATTATTTAAATGACAATAAAACAATTTTTCAAGAATATGTCAATTTTATTAAATCTTATAAAGAAAATAGTGAATTAACTAAACGTTCATTGTTTTTCTTAGATGAATGTATTATTATTTTTGATAATTGTATCAATAAAGTAAAACAAACAACATTTATTAAAAAAGATAATAGTTCACAATGGATGCATAAATTAGATAATTTAAATGATACAACATTAGATGAATTTATTAATATTTATAAAAATAGTGATAAAACAACAAAAAAAGAAATGATGACAAAAATAATTGATAAACATATATATCAAAAAAAACATAATGAAACAATATTTCATTTTATTAAATATACTAAGGATATTGATAATTTTTATAGTATAATTGAAAAAATTGTATTAAATATTAATGATATTATATTAGATGAACCAAATACACCTGAGAAATTAATTCAATTATTGAAATATACAGATTTTCAAAAAAGTAAAAATGAAAGATATTATCAAATATTAACAAATATTGATAGTGAATCTAGTTCATCAGAAACTGAAAGTGAATCTGAAATATTTTCTTCAAAATGGTATTAATTATAATAATCTTTTGTCCAATAACATCTATCTGGATACATAGGAATATATTTTTTGCATGTTTTTATGAATTCTAATTGTTCATTTTCCCAATTTTCCATTACATTTCTCTTATTTTCAATAGTAATTGTTTTTAATGCAAAATCAATTCCTATATAAACAACTGGTATATTTAATTCTTTAGAAATTACCCAATAACCACTCCTTAAAGTATCAGTACATTTTCTTGTTCCTTCTGGTGCAATAAACATTAGAAAATTATCATTTGAATCACGTATATTTTCAATAATTTGTTGTGTTAATCCACTATTTTGTACAGGTTTTACACTGATTAATTTTATTTTTCTATCAAATAAATACATTATATTTTTTAAATATTTTTCAAATTCTTTTTTCATTAAAATATATATTGAATATTTATAGTGAAAATATGCATAATAAAAACACATTCCTACAATAAAATCATATATAGATGTATGACTACTAATAAATATGACTTTATTTGGTAAATTTTCTATAATTTCATTAATATTATTGTCTACTTTATAATTAAAATAAAATAAAATATATTTAAAAAATGAATGAATTACATTTTTATTATAACTCGAATAAATTATAAATAAAATAAATAACAAAAAAATATAAAAAAATAACATTACTATATAATTATACTTTTGATAATATCTTTATATATTTATTTATTCACAATTAATTTTCTATTTAATTTATTATAATGACTTTCTAACATATTATCATAATCTTTTTGTTTTTGTTGTCTATTCACTTCATCTTCTTGTTTTTTTCTTTCCATATAATCATATCTTCTTTTATCTTCAACTGACATATTATAACTTAAATTTGACCTATCATTTTCCAATTGTTCTATTGAATTATATGTTTTATATTTAACTTTTGAAACATCTATTAATAAAGTTTCATCAACATGTGCTCTTTTTATATCAGTATAAGATAATCCATTATTATTTACTGCACCAAAATCATCTATATCATCCATACCTAAATAAGATTGATTTAAATTAGATAATGATGACTCTAATGCTAATGGTTCATTATATTCTATCATATCTGTACTTGTTTTCTTCTTCTTCAAATTATCAAAATGTGCATTGAAAATATCTTTATTAAAATTTTGTCCAAATACTTCATTATTTTTCTCTTGTATTTCTCCTTTCATTAATGAAGAATATCCCTTATCATAAACAGACGGAACTTTATATTCTTCAAATATTTTATTAAATTTATTTATATCAAACTTATCTTTATCTATATGAATATTTACCCTTCCTTCATTAATATTATCTTCATAATTCATATTTTGAACTGGTTTTTTAATCTTTTCTTCATAATAATTACTTTCTTCTACTTTATTCAATAAATATATATATGCTTGGGTTATTAATTGAAATTTATCTTGATATTTGTCTCCTGCTCTATCTGGATGATACTTTAAAGCACTCTTTTTATATGCTTTTTTAATATGTTCTATGTTATAATCATTATTATTTAAACCAAGAATTTCCCAAGGATTATATTCTTGTTCAAATTTTGAAATTTCATTTTCTAAATATTTCTTTTTTTCTTTTTCCATTTTATCAAAACGATTTCTTCGTTCTTTTTCTTTTGTTTCAAATTCTGTTCTTTCATTATGTATACTATTTTTAAATTTATCAACTTCATCTTTAAAATTATATGGTGTAAATTTAATATTGTCAAAATTTTTTTTAGGTTCATCTATCTCATCATTTGAATTTAATGGATAATCAAATATTCCTACTTGATTTCTACCCCTGTTATTATTTCTAAAAACATCTCCTAACATATTTCTTTCCATTAATGCATTATTATATTGTTGTTTTTCTAGTGGTCTATTCAGTTCATTATTTTGATGTATCTTTTTTTTAGTACTTGTAGACATTGGTCTTGGTTCATAATAATCATTATCTTCTTTCGGTAATTCTCTTTGTATTTCCCTTTGATATTCTTTTTGTTTATTTATATATTTCTTATTATAATTATCTACATTTTGATATTGTTCATTTCTTTGATAAAGTTGTTTTGTATGATGTGTTTGTTGAGATTGATGTTGATTTTTTTTGTTATTTTGATTATTTTGATTATTTTGTGTAAATTCTTGTTGAGTTTGTTTTTCTCGAACATTTATTTTCTTTTTCACTTCATATTTACCATCAGATACAGATTCTTGATTTCCCATATTATTAGTTTTAAATAAAAAAATATTTTTTTATAAACTAATTTATAAAATTATTATCTTCTCAATTTATAAATAAACATGGTAAAAACTGAAATCGTAATAGCTAGATATAATGAAAATTTAGATTGGTTAAAATCTATACCAAAAACAATAAAAATAACAATATATAATAAAGGAAATGAAAATAATATCAATTATCCTTTTATAAAATTACCTAATATTGGACGTGAAAGTCATACTTATTTATATCATATTATCCATAATTATAATCAATTAGCAGACCAAACTATATTTTGTCAAGGTGATTCTATTTTTCATAGTCCAGGATTTATTGACCTACTTAAAAATAGAAAACAATTTCAACCAATCCAACCATTAAGTGCTTTTTATTGGCCTGATGGAGTTGAACCATTTTATTTTTCAAATCCACCAAAACCAGTATTAGAACAAACAAAAAATTTATGGATAAAAAAATCACCTATTCATGTTGAATATCTTGATAATAATTTTGTAACACGTTTTCCATATCTTTATTATCAAGACCATTTTCGAAAATTAATTGAATTAACAAAAAAAACATATGATGTAAATAATGTTCTAGAATTTTTTGTTAATAGATTTTTATTAAAAAATGTAGACCTTGATGATTTAATTCCAGTATGTTATGCTGGTCTATTTAGTGTAAATAAAAATGTAATATTAGATAATTCAATCGACTTTTATAATAATATTATGTCAAATTTAATATATGATATTCGTTATAGAAATAATGGTGATAAATTAGATATGGGATTATATCTAGAAAAATTATGGTTAGTTATTTTTAATTACAAAAAATATAATAAAAACTACCTAAAATTACCAATAAAAGATTATCCAATTTTTAATAAAAATCCTATTATTAAAAATAATCAAATAAAATTTAAAATATTTAATGTTGTTTGTGACTATTTTTTCAATATTGAACTTGATAATCAACTCTATAAATTATTTGTTGGAAATGGTAAAATATCACTAAAAAATAAAAATAATCAAAAATTTATACATTTTAATCCAAGAGAAAATAAAAATATACAAAATACTATCAAAGATATGACTGAATTAATATTTGATATATCATTATCAAATAATATATTTGTTCTAAAAATTAATAATAAACAATTAATTAAATATACATTTTCATTTAAAGTTAATAAAATAACAAAATGCACATTAATCGATATCTCAAATAACAATAAATTTATTGACTTATTATAATATTTCTATTTTAAGTTTATCAAATATATTATCACTTTTTAAAAATATCCATATTTTAATATCCTTTTTTTCATATAAATTACATATTTTTTCATTTTCATCACCTATTTTATATCTTATTTTTATATTTATATCATTTTCTTTTTCAATATTATATTCTGTAATATCTCTATATTTATATGGTATTATAATAACATGTTCTTCTAATTTATACTCTGGAATATATATTTTTATTGAATATTCATTTATTTTAATTATATATCCATATGTCAATATATTATCATATTCATTTTTTATATTATATAATAATTCAAGTCTTTTTATATTTCTATCAAATTTTCTATTATTTTTATTGAAAATATTAATTTTATCAATATATTTTTCCAATATAACATTATCATCTATTAAATCTTTATTTTCTAATAATAGTCCATGTATAAATAAATCTATTGCTCTTCTTATTGGTGATGTAAAATGTGTATAATATTCATTATTCATTTTAATATGTGTTTGTTCTTTATCTTTATTGTATATCTCATAATTTGCACTTAAATCTTGTTTTTTATAACAATAATCAATCAATATCATATCTTTATTTTTTAATAATTCATTAATAACATAACCATTATTTTTATAATTTGACCTAATAATTGTATTTTTAATATATGGTCTCTCATATATCAAAATTTTAGCTATAAATTTATTTGTATAAATCATCCAATTTTCTACTAATTTATGTGTATCATTATTATTATCATTAAAAAATAGATTTGAATATTCTATAAATTGATTTATATCAAAATTTTCATATGTATAATTTCTAATATTTTTTACAATAGTTTGTTTTAATTCATAATTTATTACAATATTATTCTCTATTTTTAATATTAATGATAATGCATATCTATTTTTATTTTGTAATAAAGATATTAAATCATCAGCATATTTATTAGGTAACATATTATATTTACGTTCAATCAAATATACTGTTGATACTCTATTCAATATTTCATTTAATTCATTTTTAAAAAACAAATAAGGTGAAGCTATATGAATTCCAATTTCATAATTATTAGAATTAGAATCAATAATTTTAAAATGAAACGCATCATCAATATCTAATGAACCTTTAGGATCTATAGAAAAAACTTCATAATCATACACTTTTGTTTGTAATTCTTCAATTATTTTTACATCATTTTCCCTTTTTACATTTTCAATTTTCATAACATTCTGTTTTATATTAAAATAATATCTCAAATGTTCATATTCTACTTCTTTATCACCTACTTTTCCAAGTGTTTCTATAACAGTACCTAAAGGTAATTTATCAGTTATTTTCCATTCTTTAAATTGGATAACAACAAATATTTTATGGTTATTTTTTTTAATGTCATAAGGAACATAAAAAGAACCATATTTTTTATTAGAAGCAACAAATAAATATAATAATTTATTTTTATAAAAACCATATTTTATTTTTGAATCTAAATATAATATTCCAACAATATTTGTATTATTTCTATTTTTTATTCCAATTATTTCATTATTTTCTAGATTTATTATAACATTATCATCACATATACCTCTATTATTTATTACATACAAATCATTACAATAATATTTTTCTTCATATATATCATAATTTAAAATACCATTAATTGTATTTTCTTCTGTAAATTGATTATTGTATTCTTTATAATATTCCATTATTGATATATATATTATTATTTATATCTTTTTATATAAATAATATTTCTAAAAGATTTTATTGATTTTACTTTGTTCTTTTTTTTTGAACAGATTCAACAGTTTGTTCTCTTTGAACTTCCTTAGTTTCAGTCTTTTTACCTTTTACTAAGATTTCAGCACAATCAGCAAGTCTTGTTAAATCTTTACGAATAGTTCTTAAATTTTCCATTGATTTATTAATACCAATCAATTCAGTATGTAATAAACTAATATATTCTAAAATATTATTACCTTCTTCATCTTCAAATAAAGTACATACTCCTTGATATACCTGATTTTGTGATAAATCAATTGGAACTCTGTCATCATCTTCCTCATCTTCATCATCCTCATCTTCGTCATCATCATCTTCATCATTTTCTTCTTCATAATCCTCTTCAGTTTCTTCTTTGTCTTCCGTTTTTAAAGTTGTTTTCTTCTCTAATTCTTCATTGTCAACTGTTTTTGTTTTAGATGTAACTGTTTTTCCCTTAGTAGTCATTTTTATAAATTATATTATTCATTATCTTTTTAAGTATTTTTATAAAATATAGAAATAATTATAATTGAAATAAATATAAAAATTAAAATAAAATAAAAAAATGAATTTTTATTATTATTAATTTTGTATATTTTATTATAATTTATATCAATATCATTCATTAATTTATGAAATTCTTTTTCATAAATTGAATTTTTAAATTTATTATTAGTTAAATCTAAATTTTTAATAATAATTTTTATATTATATTGCATAATTATTCTATACAAACCAATCAAATAAAATTTTAAAATAAAAACTTATAATAGCAATAATAATAAATAGAAAAATAAGATAAATCATTTTTCTTTTTTTGTCAGTAGAATCACTCATCATAAATAAATTTTTTTTAGTGAAATATAATATAGTGATAATAATTACATATATTAATATTACTACTTTTAATTCCATATTTATTAATATTTATATATATTATTTTTTTTCATATATAATTATAATATGAATTTAATTATATTAATTGCTATAATCATTATAATATTTTATATAATAAACAATATTATATTAAAACAAAATATACAAGAAAATTATTTGACATATTTTTTACCATATTATAGTGATGAACAAAATGATTTATATAATTTTTATAAAAATGACATTAATGATTCATTTTTTTTTAAAAGAAAAATGGATTATGTACCATTAAAAGTAGCAGGGAGTACATATCATAAATATTTTTTAGACATTTTTTTAAAAACTTATTTAGAAAAAAGTAATTTATTAAAAATTGAAAATATGAATTATGATGATGAAATATTATCACTAAAAAATTTAAATAAAGGTGATATTGATATAGCATTAACTGATTATAATAAACTACTATATATAAAAAATACATTGAAAGAAGATATTTCAAACATTAGAATAATAACACATTTATATAAATTATATTATTATTTTTTTGTAAAAAAAGAAAGCAATATAAATTCTATTGATAATATACCACCAAATTTTAAATTAGGAGTATTAAAATATCCTAATGAAATGGCTATATATCATAAAAACTTATTATTAAATTTTGGTTATGAAGATGAAATATATTATAAAACATATTATTATAATACTACTGAAGAATTATTTGATAATTTAAATAATTTAAAATTAGATGTTATAATAATTCATGATGTTTTTCCTAATATCACTTTAAAAAATTTAATAGATAAATATTATCAAAAAGATATAATATTACTACCATTTGATATTAATAATGAAAAAGTATTTTTTCAAAAAAATAAAATTTTAAATAAAGGTAGTTTTGATTTAAATGACTTGGCAGAATCATATTTACCAAAAAGTTTTGGAAAATACACATATAATTTTTATAAACCAGATATTCCAATGTTGTATTGTTATAAAATATTAGTTACAAATTATAATACAAATTATGAATGGATATATAATTTATTGGATTTTTATCATAATAATTATAAAACATTAAATAATTATTTTAAAAATAGAGGTTATCAATTATATAATATAAATAATGATGATGTAAATATTGTACTCAGACATTATGCTGTTATTAAATATATGTTTGATAAAGGATTTAATACATATGAAAATAATGATAATTGCAAATATTTAGTAGGTGTTGATAAATGTACAAAAGAAACACTTCAAAATAATAATTTTATGAATTAATATTATCAACATAAAGTGTGTCACAAGTTAATTTTGTTGTTTTATCATCAAATGTACAAAACTTTGTATGAAAATAATTTGTTCTATTAACAATATCATCTTCAAATGCATAATCAGGTGAATTTAAAAATGGATATTTTGTTTTATCATATTGTTCATCACAACAAGTATCTAATAAAGTTTCTATTTGAAATTTATCATTTGATTTACAATTGTAACACAATGGTTTTTTTGCTTTGTCTGTTTTAAAATAATGATATCCTATATTTTCCATATTTAATGGTAATTGACATTTACCATTTATACATTTCCCAAAATCATTTTCATAATTTTTATTTATTTTATAAAATGGACATTCACTATCTTCCTGACAAGGTTTATCAAAAACACCAAATGTTTTTTTCCTACCATACATATCTAAATTTGATTCACACATTTCTCTAGAATAATAATCTAGAAAATTAGATTCTTTAAATTCTGGATTGTAATCTAAATTAAAACAAGCATATTGATTTTTTAATTTAAAACTTTCCAAATATTTTTTATATAAATGTACTATTGCATCTGGGTCTTTTTCTAATATTGGTTTATTTGAAAAATTATGATTTATTATTTCTTGGTTAATATCAGTTGAATTATAACCAGGAGTTTGTAAATAATTATCTGTTGCATTAACCCCTATATAATCAACATTAACAATTTTAATTTTATCATCTTCTATAAATCCAATATAACTAAATGTATTCATATACAAATCAGTTTCTCTATATAATATTATTTCTATAATATATATTGGTAAATCCTTATTATCATGTAAATAACGAATTTCTAATATTCTATATTTATATATATCAAAAAACATTAATCCATAATTTATTTTCAAATTATCTGACATTAATTCTTTTTGTCTATAATTACATCTTTTAACAAATTCATTATTCAAAATATTTATTTTTTCAATAGGTGATTTTATTTCTTCATACGGAAAATGCATTTTAACAGATGGATTATATAATTTCCATCTATCAATCCATGTTTTTTTATTCAATTCCATTATTTTAAAATCCAATTGATATTTATATTCTAAAGGTTTTTTATCTATTGGAGACAATAATAATTCTTTTGATTTATCAAATATATCATAATCTATTTTATCAGAAACTATTATTGATAAACTTGAAAAATTAAGTAAACCAGCTTTATAATTATTATTTCCAAATTGTTTTTCCATTGGTAATTCTATTTGGTCTTGTTGTATTGGTATTGAATTTAAAGAAACTAATTCACTATTTGACTCTTTAGGCCAATCTTTCCAATATTTATTACAAGATGATGTTATTATATTTGATTGTGGTGAATATAAAAACGCAACTCTTTTATCATTAATTTCTCCTTGTCTATTTAATTCTGGTATTTTACAAAAATGTTCAGTTGTTTTTAAATAAATATTAAGAAAATAATAAATAAATATTATTATTAAAAACAATAATAATATAAAATACTCCATATATTTAAAAAAGATTTTATTTCTTCAATTTTTTATAATATTCTTTTGTATCACTCGCTTTTATATATCTTATATCACTTCTATTTTCATTATTTTCATTACTGTTTCCCTTTATTAATTTTGTGACAACATTTAATAATGACTTACTTTTACCAACTTTCATTATCAATTCCTTATCATTCATTAATTTATATGAATTGTTTTTTTTACTATTACTTGTTGTAAATGGTAAATTTACCTTTTTTGTCATTCTATATTATAATAATAATATATTTTTTTTAATTACATTCTTGACAATATTCTTCAGAATATTCATTTTC
>Ga0194129_10004164_pt1 | contig 19477 bp, 28 predicted proteins | sample TA2KigCa35mmetaG_FD_150862 | JGI IMG/M metagenome (GOLD analysis project Ga0194129, IMG submission 150862) | Freshwater microbial communities from Lake Tanganyika, Tanzania - TA2015038 Kigoma Deep Cast 35m | ecosystem: Environmental > Aquatic > Freshwater > Lake | place: Tanzania: Lake...
AGTTGTTCAAGATTACAATTATTTAATTCAATGTTTGTTATGTCTAAATAATCATCTTTTTGTATTTTATTAAATGTTTCCATATTTTTAATTTTAATATTTTCAATAATCAGCTCACACCCATAGGGTATTTTATGTTCTCGCCTAAATACATTGAGCTGATTTTTAATAGTAATCTTATTAACTGTTATAGGGAGATTATTTAATGGATATTTCAATTCATCGATTATAATTTCTTCAACACCATTGTCAATAGTGGTCTTTTCGGTATATTCTTTAATAGAAAGCATGATTATAAATATAAATAAAGTTATTTAACAGTGTGTTATATTATCAATTTTTATTATAAATTAAAATTGATAATAAAAAATTGAACAATAAAGAATTAATATATAAAAGACATATATTATTAATGAATTATTCTTTTGAAATACAATACAAAAATAACGCATCTATTGCTAATTTATCGTTTGTTATAAATAAACAATCATATTCGTTTGTTCTAAAAGTTTACACACCAGATTGCGACCAGTATAATAATGAAATAAATTGTCATTATTTTAGTTATGAAATAACAAATGAATATGGAGCAAAAAATAAGTATATTGAATACGTAAATTGTTTTGAAAAATTAGCATTGAAAATAGACAGTCCAGACAATAATATATCATTATTTGGAACAAGTTTAAAAAAAGACTTTAAAACTGCCAATAAAGAAAAATTAAAATCTTCCTTATTGGAAATAAATGAAAATATAATTTATAAAATAAAAAAACATTTTCACCTAGATATTGATGCTGATGATGCTAACGAATTTATAGATAGCGATGATAATGATTTTGAAGAAGAAGAATATGATGTAGGCGATGAAGGTTGCGAAGGTTCAAAATTAAACCACATCTTTTTTCCAACATTGCAACAATTATTTAAAAAATATGAATGTCACTATATGATCAATGATAAAAACCCCAAAAACCAATTAAAGTGTTACAAGGTGAATTAAAATTTTATTCAATTGAATCTCGTGGAGATGCTATAGGCGAAGTTGTTATTAACAATAAACCAATATTGGTACGAAACAAAAAGTGACTATATTGCAAAACATTCTGATTGTATACGTGGAATGATTGATGACTATAAAATTAGTATTTTATCATTATATCCATCAGATGATATTAAAAATTTTAGAATTTTTACTATTAAATCAAAAACTAGCGATACTTGTTACAAAATAAGATTAGACCATGGTATGATTATTTCAATGTGTGGAACTACACAGAACGATTTTAGACAAGGTATTAGTAAGTTCGAAACACATGTAGCTCCAAGAATTAGTCTATCGTTTAGACAAATGGCATAAATATTTAGATTATTATAGTTATTAGGTAATTATAATAATTTTAATTTTTCACAGACACATTATACTCGCCATGTCTTTCATTACAAAAATCACTTATTTGATTTTTATGGAATTCAATAGATAGTTCAAGACGCAAATTATTACTAAATAAATTCAATAAACTATTTTCTTTGTCTAAAAAAGTAATTCTTATTATATCTGTACTATCATAATGATTTGCGCAAAAATATATCGCGTATGTTTTACTTTTGTCTATCAAAATATCTTCACATGATAAAATATAGCTAATTTCTATAAATTGTGCAATATTTTCAAAGCGTGCTAATTTATTTATAAAATAACTATTTGTATCATTTGATAATTCTATTTCTAAAACTTTATTACATAGATTTATAATCTGTTCACGATTTGTACATATTTCTTTGTATAATAACATAAAAATATATTATTATATGTCAATAACTATTTATGTATATTCTATGTACTATTATAGAATTCGAATTTACCGATTATCCTTATGCTCAACGCGGTATAGAAATTATAGCAAAAGACACTATTAAAATTTTTGATAATGACTATAGTGAGTTTTGTGCAAACTATAATCTAGTAAGCATATCGTATAACTATGGTGGCGAGTATCGACATGAAAACAAAAATAATTATCCACCACATGTTTATTATATTGATGGATTATACAAAGATATTATTACATCAAAGTATTATATTTTGTCTTTTGTCGATATTAAATAAAAAAAATGAATTATTTTATAAACATAATACAATATTTATAAAACAGTATTTTATGATGACATTCGCCAAAATAATATCTCTGCATTGTGAGCTAATTCATGATTTTTATCTTAGTACTGTTATTAAGAAAGAATTTAATAATGCTGAAATAATGGAAATTTATTTTGAAGAAAATAATAATAAAATTATTGTATATTGTGATAATGATATTTACAACAATATGGCATTTTATTATAATGATAAATATGCATGCTATATCAGCAAAAAGCATATAATACGCGATACCGGACATGCTAAATTTTATTCTTTTATACAATTGTTATAAATAATAAATAAATTAATTTTTCTTTTAATTTATTTCCAAGAGTAGTTTTTCCTGAGCCAGATGAACCACTGATATGTATTATAATTTTATCCATATATAATAATTTAGAATTAAAAATATGAATATTACAATTTAATATATTATATATTGCAAAAAAAATTGAAATTTTATAATATTTGGCAAGAATATTCAAAATATACGCTCCCACACTGCAAGCAATGCGCATCTGCTTCAACATTGTCATTGAGACTTTGCGTCTCTACCCTGTCATGAAGTTGTTTGGTTTGATCTTTATACCCTTCATTTCTGCATGGCTCAACATCTATGTGAATCAACTTCTCCAAAACAATACCGATGATGTGTTCTTGTGTCTTGCGTCCAAGACATTTTACAACTACATCACATGGATTGTCCAACAGGATATCTTGTTTGGACACGCAAGAGCATTGAATGACAAGTTGTTTGTTAAATTGCATCTGTCCAAACTTTGTTGCGGTGCAATTCTTCCCGGTGTTAACCAAAAGCACCATAAGGACTTGGTTGAAGATTCGTCAAAACTGAGGGATTTCCTCTTTGTTATCCCACTTCTTTGGTCAACCATTGTCAACTTTGGCTTAAACATTTACGCAATGAAAACGTCTTCTGAATATCCAATTCGCACTATCTATGCATTGTTATGCGTGTTTATGTGTGTGTTCGTGACTTGGTTGACTGATCCATCTGTTTATGAGAGAACCAAACCTTTGCCAACATCTGTTACGCGATTTACAGATACACAGTTTGTCAAGATAAAGTTGTCAATGGGGTGCAAGTTGGACAAGGACTTTGAGAAGAACAAAAAGATTAAGATGGACAAACAGCATAAATACCAAAAGTATGTCATTATGATTTTGAATATGGTGACGACTTACATCTCGATTAGCAACAGGAACATTGGACAACTTCATGCTTTTGGTAACATCAGTTGGATGATTGGGTGTTTGTCGGACAATCTCAAGTCTCTTCAATACTACACATACATGACTGAATTCATTTCTTTCCTCAAATGTATGAAGGCTCATAAGCTAGAATGCGAGGTTAACACTGTTCCGATTAGTAGAATTGACGAGGTGGCATTCATCAATGCTTCTTTTGGCTACTACTCGGATGACTTGATGAAGAACCCTACACGTATCCAGAAGATTACTAACTTGACTTATACTTTCAAAAGGGGTATTCTCTACTACCTTGAAGCCCCTAATGGTATTGGAAAGTCAACTATGTTGCGTATGTTCTTATCAAATCTCTTCAGTGGCGAGGTGTTCTTTGGAGCTATCAATCGTAAAAACCTGTCCTTTACCGATATCTACAACAGTGTCTTCCACATTGTTCAAGCTTCAGAGTATACTCCAAAGTTCTCAAAAGAGGAAATTCAGGCTTGTAAAGGCAGAGATACTTGGCTTGAAGAACGTCTTGGCTTGGCAGACTTGTTTGATAAGGACACAGTGGAGATGTCTGGTGGACAGAAGAAACGTATGCTCCTTTACATATTGATGACTTCGTCGGCTCCTATTCTTTTACTTGACGAGATATTGAGTGAGTTGAGTACTGAAAACATTCCTGAGGTACCTGAGGGAGGTGGTTGGTTGACACGTGTTATCAATACTTTGGTTCAGTGGCCAAATCGTGAACAGAAGATTGTCATTTTGGTTGGTCACGGACTCAGAACGATTATACCAAATGTGGAGTCTGTTATTCAACTTTCAATTGAAAATACAGAGACGAGGACTTTTTTATCTATATAAACCTTTTAGGAAGCAATAATTATAAAAACTTATAAATAAAATAATAATTTATAAGTTATATATATATGCAAAGTGTGTATTCAATAGATTACTATAATAAATATCGCAAATACAAACAAAAATATTTAAATTTGAAACAAAATGGAGGAGATACATTTACAGATATCAATACTAACTTATATTTAAAATTTACAACAGAAAAATTAATTGCGTTGTTACCCACAGAAATTATTGATTTAGAAGGAGGGAATGGAAAAAGAAAAAATGTTGCTCTTGAAGATAAACCATTAAAAGCACCTGAAATTAAAATCAAAAGAAATTCAACGAGATTAAAAACTATGCCTCCACATTTTAGAGATTTTGTATTGGATTTGACACCACAAATTACCAGATATTTAACACCTGAATCTAAAGCAAGAATGGAAATAGATATAGAAATAGATAACGAAATTATAAAAAAATTAAATGATATGCAAGAAAGAGAAGACCCTGATTATGTTTTATACGAAAATTTTGGTAAATTAATTGAAAGTTGGATTGCAGATAATATGAAATGTCCTTGTTGTTATGAAAACACTTTGAGAAGATATTCTAGTGTTTCAATGCCAATTATTGATGTAGTATGTATTAATCCATTACATACTATTGAAAATGGAGTTAAATTTTTTCAAATTAAAGCATCAAATGGTAGTTTATTTTCAGGTAAACCATATTTTAATTATGACCCTACATACACTGACCCTGGTGCTAATACAATACATGTTGGTTCTCGTGTTTGGGGAGAACAAGTTCATTCAATAAGACCATCTGATACTGAATTTATAAAAAAAATATTGTGTGGTTATATTTGTATTGGATATCGTGAAAACCCAGATACATTAACTATCATTCCACACAATAGTTTTATTGTATTACCAGATTATTTATTATCAGAAAGTTCAGCAAAAAGAAAATTAGATTTTGACGATGAACCCGTCTTACCTGTTGTAGCAAAACCAAGTGATGACAAGTCTCCAGACAACAAGTCATTTTATTATAAATATATTCCTCCAAATGGATCACATCAGCGTATTGAATTTAATTTAAACACAAATAAAGTCATTACAAACGATGAGTTAATGAGTTTAATTCCTGGTCAAACCATTGTTAAAACATATGAAATAAAAACTATGATTATGCCAAACCCATTGAGTATTTTAGAATGATTAACTATTTTATATGAACCTAAATTTCCAGATTGACTGAGAGTATTTATATTAATTTTAATAGGACATTTTATATATTTAATTTTTAAATTTTTTATATTGTTATATTTATATGATTGATTATTATTATAAATACATAAAATATAAACAAAAATATTTACAAGAAAAAGACAATATAATGAATTTATCAGGTGGTGGAAAAAAAGAACCAGACATCGAAAGTAAAATTAATCAAATACTAAATTTCATTAAAACTTCCAAAAAGGAAAAAATACAAAAAGAATTATATGACCTTATACAATACAAGGAATTTTGTCCTATTGTGATAGGAGAAGGACATTTTGGTAAAGCATATATACCAGAAATTAATAAAACTTTTCCGTTCAAAATTGGCAATAAAACTATTGAACTACCAATAATAGTGAAGGAAACTAAAAATATAGATAATCCCGATGCATATTCTGGTATCGATATTTTAGATAAAAAATTATACATAAGTGGATACGACAATATAACTACAGAAACCTTAATTTTAATATTTGTTCGTAAATTATGGCATAAAACAGTTCATTTACCTTTACTTTTAGCTTATGGAACTTGTTCCACTACAAAAATGGTAAATAGAATTTTTACATTAAAACATGGTCTAGATGAACTAATTGAAATAGATTTGACTGGTAAAATTTACAATGAAGCTCCGTTATGGCATAAACCAAAAAAAGAACCGAGTGAAATATTTAAAAGTTCAATTGCAACTTTAGGAAATTTATTTGATTATATAAATTATAAACAAAATAAAAATGGTAATGTAGTTCTGCCAAATGGTATAAAATGCGACATTGCGGAACTATTTGATTATTTATGTATTAGTTATTTAGTGACACATGAATTTTTGACAGAAAATAATATTTATCCTAGTGATATGCATTCAGGTAACCTTTTTATACATTGGCTAAATGACAATTCATATTTTAACGATAGGAATATAAAAAATGTCAAAGAGATAGTTTATAAAGTAAAAAATAAATATTATAAAATAAAAACTTTTGGATTGGTATTGATTTTAGGCGATACAGGAACTTTTATAGTTAAGGTTAAAAATGATGTTTTAATAGTAGGTCAAGCTTGGAATATAAAAAATAATTACAAATTAGTTTCGCAAAGATTAAAACCAGAACATACAAATATGGATTTTATTAAATGGAATAGTAGACTTATAGGTAGAAAAGATTTTATTAAAACTATTGGATATAAGATTTTAAATACTGAACCATATAATGAAAATGCAAATGGTTCTTTAGGTTGGGACAAAAGTTATTTGGAAAAACTTAAATCAACGATAGAACTATTAAGTTTTTTTGATGAAAAATATGGTTTAGATAAATATGAAGAACACAAAGACAATATTTTAATTAAATAAATAAATTTTTATAATTTAAATTTATATATGACAGATTATTATAAAAAATATCTCAAATACAAAACTAAATATTTGGAATTTAAAAACAATAATACTAACCAAACTGGTGGAAGTAAAAAATCATTAATTATTCATATTTCTGGTTCTCAAGGAAGTGGAAAAAGCACATTAGGTGAAAAGTTATTAAAAAAATACAAAAATAAAATAAATGTATTTGATTTAGATAACTTATTGGCAGATTATAATCAAACAAATAAAGATCTAACTTACCAAAGGTATTTGGATAAAATAATAGAAAAAAACAGGTCTAAACCAATAATATTTGTTGGCCTAAATGCGGAAATGTGTTTAGGCTTGATGGAAGATAGTGATGTAATTTATGAATTAAATGCAGATTACAAATTTTATATAGAAACATCGCTAAATACATTAAAACAAAGATTTTTTAGACAAATTGACAAATTACAAAGTAGGAAAGAATGGTTTTTTGAAGAATGGAACAAAAATCCAGAAATTATACAAAATAAACTATTTAGATTTGTAGATTTGAATAAGTGGAAAGAAAATAATGAAAAATGCGATAAATTATTTGTTGAGCAAAATTATGTATTTATGGGGTTAGAAGAAATTTTTGATGAAGTTTGTGAAATATTGGATAAGAACTTGGAATAAAAATTATTTATAATTAATTTTCTTACTTACTCATTTTCTTACTTATTTTCTTACTTATTTTTTTACTTATTTTTTTACTTATTTTCTTGCTATTTTTCTTTATGATTTTATTAGTATTTATATCTATAAATTTACTATTTTTGTTGCAAGTATGTGTTAATATTTTATTAAATTTATATGATTTATTACATAAAATGCAATTGCAAATATGTTCAGACAAAAAATTTATAGCATTCATTATTTCATTTTTAAGATTATCTAAACTCATATAACATATGGTTTCAGTATTTAATTTGGTCAAATGAGGATATAGTTTATTTTTAAGAATGTTCTCTAATTTATGACCATCTACTATAATTGGTATATAACATAACAATTTACTCATAAAATTCCCTACTTTATAATTTTTTATTCTTTCATTCATATTCAAAGAAAAACCAAATTTATAACAATTTGTTTTTTTGCCATTATCAATTTTTGTATCTGACATTATATAAAAATATCCGTTTTTAGAAGGAACGAATTGATATTTTTCGTTGTAATAAGTTAACTCTTGTTTATAATTTTCTAATTTTTCATTAATTTTTTTAATTTTCTTTTTGTCATTTTCATTAACTATGTATTTACCACTTTTTCTTATTTCTGGCATAATCTCCTTAAAATATTTAGTCATAAAAGTTTTTGCGAGTGGTTTTGTTGATAATGACAATACTTCATATAGTCCCGATTCGTTAATAAATATAGTAGTTTTTTGAAAATTCATTTTTTAAGGAGGTGGTGTAGACCACACCTGCTCTAAATCCTTATATTTTGTTTTGTTACTTTCATTTATTTTCATATTTATCATTGTGTGTTTTATGTCGAAATAACCAAGAGCCTTCAATACATCTCTATACTTGAACCAGACATTACCTGATTTTTCAAAAATAATCATAATTTCGCTTTCATTAATTTTTAATAATTTGTTGAAAACATCCAAGAAAAAATTTATTATATATAATTAATAATATATAAATATGTTTTTTATAAAAATTAATTTATATATTTAAAAATTATTTATGTAAAATTATAAATTAAAAAATATTAAAATTATATAATTTTTTATGCATTACAAAATATAAAAATTTATATATATTAAGTTATATAAATGGAAGATAATGAAAAATTATATTGTGAATGTTGTAATTATACAGCTACAGCAAACGCATTTTGGTTAAAACATTTAGAAACACAAAAACATAAAAGAAATGGTCAAAGAAAAACTACTGAATGTGATTTATGTGATTATAAAAGTGTTTCTCATTGGAATGTCAAAATGCACAAAATACAAAAACATTCTACCAAAGAAGAAAGAAGTAAAATGAAGTTTTATTGTGGAGAATGTGATGTAGTTTCAATGTGCCAATTATATTTTGATAAGCATATGGCGGGTATCAGACATAAAAAACAAGTTTTAGTAAATAAATCATTAGCTGAATTAAAACAAATTAAAAGATAATTTATAAATTATGACAATGAATATAAACATAACAAAAGCAGATATACGAAAATTAAAAATATATTTGAATGAATGTATTAAAAATAAAACAGAATTTTATTATTTGAACACACACGAAAGTAATTTAGATTATCCTGATAGTGGTTATGATACTAAATGGATTAAACAAAAACTAAATGGATTTATAAAATTAAAAAAAAATAATAAGTCGTTTTATTTAAAAGAGTTTATAATTGAAGAATACAAATTTCAATGTGATCCATATTGTAAAAGAGATATTTTAGAAATAAATAATGTATTTGATGATGCAGTAATTTTTGACAATATTCTTTGTGTAGAAATTGATAATAATGTATTTTATACATCTTTAATGTCAGAAAGTGGACATATGGATTGTTGTGATTTGACAATTCCAGTTGAACTTTTTGATAATTTAACTATAAATAATACTAAACAATTAAGTTATTCAATTATGGAAAAAATAGATAATCTTAATGATTACGATAGAGAATGTGTCGATAGAATTTTGCATTTATTCAATATAAATAAAGACTTTGATGATTTTGATATACATAATCACAAAAATTTCAAAATGTTAAGAAAAATGCTTAAGGTTTATGACTTGTTTTGATAAAAAATTGATTTTTATAACAAACCATTTAATTTTTTATAACACAATTTTATTATATTCTGCATATTGTTTTTATTTTTTAATATAAAAATAAAATCTACTAAATCTATTTTGAATTCAGGATAAATTGTTTTTACAAACTTGTCTTTCAAATACATTTTTTGAAATTCTTCTGGATACAATATTTGAAATATTATAAATCTGTCATCTACATCTTCACTTAAATCTTTTGTTGTCTTAAATAAAAAATGTTTTTTTACATCTTTTAATAATTCTGCATCTTTGTCGCTTGTAATTAATTTACTATTTTCAAAAACTACCATTCTTCTAATCAATCTACTTAATTCTTCTTTTTTGTAGTATTTGTGCATTTTCTTTTTATCTTTGTTTAAAATGTATTTATCGTTCATAATCATACCATAATCAATAGCCTTAAACTGAACACCAAATGTAGGAAATTTGTAGCCAAGAATATCTAATTTTTTATTTTTATTTACATACAATACTCCAACATTTTCGCCATGTAAATCATTATGTGTATAGCCACTTTTCTTTAACAATAAATTTATATAAGCCATTTGTCCTAAAAATGAATAAAATTGTTCTTTTGTAAAAGTATTATAAGCTTTAGAAAAAGTAGTATCTATTAAAGAATATACTTTACGAATACAATATTTACTTGCTTGTTTTTCTTTTAGGATATCTATAACATCTTTAGGTAAATGTTGCGGTATATCACCTGTTGCATATTCTTGAATATGCTTACAATCATTTATTAAATCGTATTTGTATAAATAAATGAATTGTTCGGGATAATTATTGGCAAAAATTTTTGAAAATTCAATGTCTCTCCAATCTCTACTACTTAAATCATATGTTAGATCGTCTTCAGATATTTTTTCTATTTTCAAAGCATATTTTTTATTTTTCCAAGTTGCCAAATAAGTTGTTCCAAACATACCAGAACCTAATTTTTTATCAAGTTTAAATTTGCCTATATCCATCTTTATATAGTTAAATATTGAAATTATTTTATAATATGTTAAATATAATAATAAAAATATATACCAAAATAATAAATGACAGACAAACTTTATAATCCTAATGAAAAAAAGTCAAAAGAGTTAATTGCAAAAAAAATAGTTTATGAAAGAAAAGATGATTTAGATTTTCTAAAAGCACTACACAAATTTTCAAGTTCTGCAATAGAACGATATGAATATACAATTAAAGAAAATAAACTAAAGGAAATAATGCCAAACTATAATTTTGAAATTAAAAAGTATTTACAAGAAGAGGATGCACAAGATTCAAGAAGTTGTGTAACTTTGGAAATATCCATTTACAATAAAGAAAAACTCAATACCAGTTCATTTAAAATATATAAACAAACGAGCTATTCTAAAAGTTCAGATGATATTTTAGAAGAATTTTATATTTTAGTCAATAATAAAAAAATTTATAGTTCTTATGGCGAAACTGCTTATGAAATAAATACACAAATAGAAGAAAAAACATTAGAAATAAAAGAAAATAATGATATATCAAAAGAAGACATTTTTACGATAATGCATTATTTTGAAATGTATTAAGTAAAATATTTTTTTATGGATTTTTCAATTTCTTGGTATGGATTTATTTTTATAGTTTTATAATTTTGAAGTTTTATATGTAATTGTTTTATTAAATAATCTATTGAACTTTCGCAAAGACCATTAAAATATTTTTTATTTATAATATACTTTGATTCAATTCCATCAAAAATAATTTTATCTTCTCTTGATACTTGTAAAGTTATCATTCCAATTGAACTAATTAAAATATCACCTGTTTGAAAATTATGTTGTTTTATATCTTGTTTAATTATATCAAGTATTTTGTATTTATCATCTTCTATTTTACTAGTTTCATAAAATGATAAAAAAGAGTCAATTTGAGGAGAATAACAATTTTTAAGATAATCATATGTTCCATATTCGTCGTTGATATATAGTCCAACATAATATATTTCTTCCATTGTTATATGATAGTATTTATAATAAATATAAATAAATCAATTTTTAATTATTTTTTATAACAAGAATGATTGTCAATATTAGAAAAATTATATTTTTTCTTGCATAAAATACAACTACATATATGTTCTTTTATATTTTCTATGCATTTAGATATTTCATTTTTAAGTTCTTTTAATGTTATGAAACATATTGTATCGGTCGTTAATTTATGTAAATGAGGTTTGAGTTTATTTTTTACACAAGCTTCTAATGTTTTTGCATCAAAATTAACTGGAATGACAGATATAAATTTTTGTTCAAATTCTCCAATTTTATAAACGGAAATTCTTTCAGAAAAATTTTTAGTAAAACCAATTTTATAACAAACTACTTCTTTTCCATTGATTATCATTTTTTTAATTTTTATGTAAAGATAACCATTTTCACTTGGTTCAAAATTGTATTTTTTTGAATAATAATCTAATTCCTTTTTGTAATTACTTAATTTATTGTTTAATTTGTCTAATTGTTCTTTATCTTCTTTTCCTAAAATATATTTTCCAGTTTTACGTATTGTCGGCATTATTTCCGTAAAATATTTATTCATAAATACTTTCGCTAAAGGCTTATTAGATTTAGTTAGTAGTTCATATAATCCACTTTCATTTATAAAATAAGTATTTTGTTTGATATTTTTGACCTTCCCTGCAGGGAAGGTCAAAATTTCTTGATATTTTTTTAAATTATTTTTATTTATAATAATATTATGTATAGTTTTATCAATACTTGTATAATCTAATATTTTTAGAATTGTCCTCAATCCAAACCAAATATTAGCTTCTTTATCGAAAATAATTAAAATTTCTTTATCGTTATATTTTAAAATATTATTGAATATATCCATAAAGAAAACTTCTTTGTGGTGTTTACTATTCTTTTTACTAGTTTTTCTTGAAATACTATTTTTAGAAAATTTCTTGCTTGATTTTTTGGAAGATTTTTTTGATAACATATATATAGTTAATTGAGATAATATTCATAATAATTAATTATATTATATATTAATATATAATAGAAAAATTCATAAAAATAATTAGATTTATATAAAAAAATAAATTAATAAATCATTATATATAAAATAATGGAAAATGAAAATGTAATAACTGAAAAAAAATTTAATTGTATTAGTTGTAGTTATAGTACTAATAAACCAAGTGATTGGATTAAACATATTGGCTCAAAAAAACACGAAAGATTTGGAGCTAAAAAGGAAAACAGGTGCGATAAGTGTGATTATGAAGCATTTAATCATTGGAATCTTAAATTGCATAAATTAACACAACATTCTACAATAGAAGAACGTTCTAAATCTAAATATTATTGTGATATATGCGATGTTGTTTTTTTCTCTCAATTATATAAAGATAAACATATAAATGGAGTTCGCCATAAAAATTATATAAAGGCTCTTGAACTTCAAAAAAAAGTTAATGAAGAATATAATGAACGACAAAAAAATTGAAAAAAAAATAAAATTATATAATTTACTATAAAATTCATATGACCAAACTTATTTATAAAGATTGCATTCCAACAATTGAAGAATTATTGAAATGTAAAGATTTAAAAAAATTAATTCTTATTGGAAACATTACACCTTTTAATGTATTAAACCATTGTAGTTTATTTACTATAAAAAGAAAAAGAAATAAGGAAATTTATCCAGAATTAAATAATTTTCTCAAAAAATTAATTATGATAGAAACTTTAGAAAAACTATATATTATAGGTTATGTAACGGATTATCTTTGTTTAGATAATTTACCACATTTGAATGTTCTAAAGGTATCAATAGTTAAAAATTTAACTCTTGATAATTTACCAGTTACACTCCAAAAATTAGAAATAGAACCTTGTAAAAACAATATATATGCTTCAAAAGAAGAAGGTGCAAAAAAATTTTTTTCACCAATTGATGAAAATTTAGTCAATGTTTCAATAAATAATTTTATTAAAACAGGTGAAATAGGTAAAATAATACCTTTTAATGTTACTATTCCAAAAATACCATTTGGTTTAGAAATAATAAAAAGAAAACCATTTGAATTAATTGATAAATATTCTAAATAATAAAATCTAATATAAAGCGACTATTGCATAATTCTATTAGTGCTTCATTAATCTTATTTTTATCTAAAACCTCTAAATTATTTATTGTTTCTCCTATTACATAACTATAATTTTTATCAATATTTTTTATTAAATATTTTTTGGTTGGATTAAAATTTTCATTGTTTTTTGTCATTTTGTAAGAAAAAACTATATTGGATAGTGGATATGCATTGCAAGTCCATTTAATATTTGTATCTATACTTAAAATTATTTTATCATTAACAAAATCAATAATTATAGGACAATAAGTAAATTCCGCAGTTATATCGTCGTTTTTATCAGTATTTTTTTCTAAATATTTTATTTTAACATATAATAAATCATCCATTTATTATTATATAATATTTTTACTTTAAGTGCAAATTATTTCTAGGAATAATCATTTTATATTTATTATTTTCGAGTAAAACACCTATGATATCATACCACTTAATATATAATAATTATAAAAAATTTTATAATTTATATATTGCTTAATTTAAGGAAATTACTTTATCGTTATTTTTTTGTCTTTTTAATAATGTGTTTTTTTTATCGTGTAATAAATTTATAGTATCTTTATAAACCATATCTCTAAAATTTATGCATCTTTTAATTAAATTTACATTATCTATTCCATCGTCTGTTTGTTGTTCTTTTAGTTCTTCTAAAAATTCTGTATCGCAATAATTTATATATTTTTCACTTGTTGAAAGTGTATTTATTATACCTTTATTATATTGTTGTTTGAGTTCTATTGTATAATGTTTAGATTGTTGCACAACCTCATTAATTACCATGTCTATTAATTCCTCATTGTTAATTTTCCACTCGCCATTATCATAAATTTTAATATTTTCTTGTTTATTATCTGTAGTAAATAATTTATTATATAAACTGCCTTGTTTTTTGTCAGTGACATTTAATTTATGATATTGAGGATGATTACAATTCATATATATACATTCAATATTTTTTAATACCAAATCATGTTTAAGTTCATAAATTATATTTTTACTTTGATTTAATACACCATCAATTAAAGAATTTATTGGTTCAAAATTATATGTTTTCCATTCGCCATTATTATAAATTTTGAGATATCCTCTATTTTTATCTGTTACTATAATATTGTGGTATTCAGGATGCTTTTCATTTACATATATATTTTCAATAGTCTTTAATATTTTTTGTTTACCTATATTTTTATCATTTAGTAAAGGTTGAATAAATAATTCTTTATCTAATTTTTTTAAATCAATATCGTTATGATTTACTAAAATATTATTTTGATTTAGAATATAATTATTATTGACTATAGTATTTGTTTTTTTATTATTCCGCTTGATTTGTTTTTTTAATTTTTGATTTTCGTTTTTTAATTTGTTAATTTCTTTTAAAATTTGATTTAGTTTATTATTTTCTTGTTTTGTTTCTTTATTGTTTGAGGTTGATTCTGTATTGTTTAAGGTTAATTCTGGTTTATTTTTGCAAAAATCCCTTAAATGTCTATTAAGGTTATATTTTTTATAAAATTTTGATGAGCAAAAAGGACAAATTATGTCCTTTTTTGTATCGTTTTGTATAGTTTCTGTATCCTTTTCTATAGTTTCCTTGGTTTTTGTGAGCATTTTGTGAGCCAAATGAGCCGGTTTGTGAGCCAATGCAGAGCACGGATTTTTTTTGTTTATATGTCTAACATAATTATCTTTTCTATTTCCAAAAAGCATACCACATAAACAACTATAATTTACCTTTTCTTTTTTATTCATTATTTTTATTTTTTGATGCTTATATATTTATTATATAAAATAAATAAAATTAATTTTACTTAATTTTACTTAATTTTACTTAATTTTACTTAATTTTACTTAAAAAATACAAAAAATATGTAAATTATTGTACTTAATTTATATAAAAAGTATATAAGAATACAAAAATTTAAATGCTCCAAATGAAAAAACTAAAATTTGAGAGAGAGATAAAATGAAAAAAAAATTTTTTTAAAATTTTTTTTATTGTTTTTTTAAGATTATTAAAAAAAATTCTATTAAAAATAAAAGTATCAATATAACTAATTCAGTTTTAATCGTTCCTTCTTAAACTACTAAACATTTAGTAATTATTTAATTTTTATAATTTTTATGTATTTTTATAATATATAATGACAGACTATTTTTATAAATATCAAAAATATAAACAAAAATATTTAGATTTAACAAATCAATTAAATCAAACTGGTGGAAAACGAGATTATCCTATTATACATATTTCGGGTCCATCTGGTGCTGGTAAAACAACTTTAGGTAATAAACTTATTTACAAATTTGGAAAAAATATCGTAGTTAAAGACATTGACGATTTACGGTATGATTTTATAAAAAAGGAATATGGAGGATTTAATAAAAAATTTACTTGGCAGCCAGAAAAATATCAGGAATATATCGACAATTTTGTTAAAAAAAATAAGAATAAGCCAATTGTTTTTGTAGGCTTAAACCATATGCCTTGGTGGAATAAGAGATTATATTATGATATGCATCCAACACATAAATTTTATATAAAGTTGAATTCTGATTTAATTTTTAAACAAAAATGTAGTAGATTTTTAGAAGATGTTTTTGTAGAACATAGAGAAAATATTTTAAAGGATATAATCAAAGACGAAAAGAAAACACACAAACAATTATATAATGCTATAAAAGGTGAATGTAATTATGAAAAAACTACTAAGATGAATGAGATTTGGAATACAGATTATAAAGAACAAGGATATAAATTTTTATCAAGAGAAATAATTTTTGATGAAGTAAGTAACATTTTGAATGAATGTTTGTAAAAATTTTAGATTGTGGAATGAAAGATTTAGTAGATTTACCAGATGATTTGGAAGTCCTTAGATTAGGTATAAATGTAGGTTCTTTAAGTAATTTGCCAATAAATCTAAAAAAATTGTATATTTGGGGTATTAGCAAAACATTTAGTAAAGAGAATGTAAAATTACCATTTGGATGTGAACTTATTTTAATAAATTAAAAATCAGAAAACCAAATAGGCTGTTGAAATTTTCTATTACAAGTTTTACATTCTATATCTTCGTATTTTTCTAATGTAATATATTTTGACTTCCAATCTAATTGATAATTATTGTATTTTTTTTCATCTAATGCATAAGTATAACAGCTTGTACATTTAAAAATTTTATTGCAATTATAACATTTTAAGATATTACAAGTCTTACATTCTTTTTTATTGTGGTTTTTATGTTCAAAATTACCTTTTACTAAAGGACAATTTGTAATTTCCACATATTGATGTTTACAGGTTTTTTGTATTTCTTCTTGTTTTTCTAAAGTTACATAATTGAATAACTCAAATTCTTTTTCTAAATCCACTTCGTATTTTTTAACTATATAATCGATAAAGTCATATATTTTGGTATTTACTAGTAAATTAGATTTGTAGTATTCTTTAAGTTCTAATTCCTTTTGGTAAAAATTATTCATTAAATTTAATTAAGAATATATATATATTTATATATTAGTTCTTAAAATCAATTTTTATGAAATTATTTACAATAACAGAATTTGAATTTACAGATTATCCTTACACGCAAAGAGGAATTAATATTATTTCTATAGACCATATATCTGTAATAAATGACAAATCAGATAATACTATTTTCCAAAATTTAGAAAGTGTATCTTTTAGCAACAATGGTGAAAATAGACATAAGGTTAATAAAATTGAAGAAATTTATAACGGAGGAATTTATAGAAAATGTGAAACAGGTAAATATTATATTTTAAGTTATTATTACATTGATGACGATAAAACTATTTATTTAAATTATTAATTATATTATAAATTAAAATGTCAAATACTATTACCAGAAGTTATATAGTCAGTTATTTAAATATTCCTACATTATCTAAAAATTTTTGGTTATTTTCAAGAAGTTTAATAAATAAAAACTTAAATTCAAATGAAGAATTGTTAAAATTGCATATAACCGATAATCCAAATGATATTTTAATAAAAAATACTATTACTCACAAATATTTTCAAACTGATAAATGTAAAGGTGATACCTCTTATTCAAATCTTCGGTAATCTTATAAATCTCTTGGTGATAATTATAAGTATTAAATTCCTTATTGTTTTTAACAAATTCGTCTATTTTTTTTATTTTTCCTTCTAGGTTCAATTTATATTTTTCACTATCAATATAAATTCCATATTTCCTACACATTGGCTTAGCCATTGCCTTCGCTTCAGCTACTTTGTCATACATCTTATCAACTGTATTTTCTATTTTTGCCATAGTCCTACCACTTTTATATGCATCTTTATAAGCATCAAGAAAATGAATAAATGCACTCTTCATTTGAGAGCAATAATTATGTAAACTCTCATCCATTTGATAAGCATAAGGAGCATATGCAATACTTGACATTTCGTTTTCAAATGCTTTTGCATTTTCAAAGGCATTTAAACCATAAACATTTGCACTGAATAGATTGCAATAACTTTGTTTAAGTTTTGCGTCTTGTTCTTTACTAAGTTTTTCAAGAATGGGTTTAATTTTATTCAAAGTTAAACATACATTTAATAATTTAATATCTAAATGTGATTCAAACTTTTTCAAATTATCTGTAGATCTTAAATATTTGCTATATAGATTAGTAAAATCTGTTAGCTTATAATCTTGAAAATTACTTTCTCTTTTAAATTTTTTTGACAATTCACTATATGAATTTTTAATATACGTATGGGACATGTGTCCTTTATATACTTTGAAAGTGTCTTCCATATATTTATTTAAATTTTCTTTGTCTTGTTTAGATTGTTCTTCTTTCATCTGTTTTTCATATAATTCTTTACTTTCTTTTTGTTCTCGTAAAGCAACTGGATTAGAATTAGTAGGACAATAATGTAAATGTGGTCTTGTATCATTATCTTTGTAATTAACACCTACTTGAAATAAACCACCAAAAGTAGTACCTTGTATAATTCCTCCTACAAAATCACCAGTAGTTCCTTTATTAGTTCGTTCTTCAGGAGGTTTATTATCGTATTTAATTTGTGTAGCCATACCATAAGAATGTGCTGCAAAACCAGCAGGAATAGCAATAGCAGCAGCAGGAGGACAAACAATAGAAACAACAATACCACCAAGCAATCCTAGGAAACCACCTACACCAGTCCCTTTAGCTTCTTCTTCAGATTGTGCGTTGCCCATTATTAATTATATTATATCAATATATTATTTATTATATTTTATATATTTCAATTTTTTTGAATTATATATTTAGTTGTCTGATATACAAAAGTATTGTTCGTTTTGGCCAACATAATTAAGTATATTTAAATTTAATAAAATTTGTATATCATTAATGTTCTTAATAATTAGTACATTATAATAATTATATATTTATTAAAATAAAAAATTAAAAATTTATAAAAAATAACAAAAAAATTTAAGAAAAATAAAAATTCCAGAAACTTTTTTTATTTTGAAAAAAAACACACACACAAAATAAAATTTAAGTTTTATGTTATTAATAAATACTATTATTTGTTAATATATTTTAAGTTCTTATACATCTGTTATAATAAAATAGTAGTAATAACATAAAATATATTATATTTGTATTTTTAGACCATTAATAATCTATTTTTTA
>Ga0194129_10004165_pt1 | contig 19473 bp, 18 predicted proteins | sample TA2KigCa35mmetaG_FD_150862 | JGI IMG/M metagenome (GOLD analysis project Ga0194129, IMG submission 150862) | Freshwater microbial communities from Lake Tanganyika, Tanzania - TA2015038 Kigoma Deep Cast 35m | ecosystem: Environmental > Aquatic > Freshwater > Lake | place: Tanzania: Lake...
AAATTGCAATGTTAGAATTTAAGAACCTAACCTAGTATACTGATATATAAATAAATTTAAAAAGTTAGGGATTATTAGTTGTGTCAAAAATTATAACATTAATTGAAAAACAATTTAAACATACAATATGACAAATAATGTAATAAAATTCTTATTGCTTCTTTTAAAGAAGAAAAAAGAAAAAATTTTTTTGTGGAGAGATTTATCAACAGAAAAAATGGTTTCTTCATACGGGCAATTAATCAATAAAAAAAAAGATAACTACAGAACCGCAATTTTATCATTTGCATTAAGCGCTTTGGCTTTTTTTCTAAAATTTAGTTTCAAGAAAAAAAAAATAAATCAAAAAAAAGTATCAGGAAATTATTATCCTATTAATTAGTCACCCAAAAATAAAATAATGAATAATATAGAAGATCTTGAAATAATTAATAACGTTGAAAAAAAATATTTATGTTGAATTTAAAAAAGTTAATAAATGACTATTATGGTGTCGGAAGCAGTATAATTGTTCCATATTCTAAAAAATTAACAAACGGAAAAGAAGTAAATATAAGTAAATATTCTGGTTTAGTTTCTGTTGTCAAAAGAAGAAATTCAAAAAGAATTGCAGAAGAATGGTCAAAAAAAATTTTTGGTAAAAAATTTTCTCAGTCTCAATACACTTCAAGAATACCAGCTGTAATTGCTCGTCATGTTTATGTTTTGGAGACAATGCTTTCTGTTCTTAATTTAAGATCAAAATCTTTATGTGATTTTGGAGCTGGAGAGGGAGAATTTTTGAAGATGTTTTTGAAAAAAAAAATATCATCAAATATTTTTGCAATTGAGCCATCAAAAAAAAATTGTAATATTTTGAAAAAGAATAAGATTAAAAATTTTCAAGGTACAATTGAAGAATATTTTTTAAAAAAAAATAATAAAAAAAACTTTGATGTTGTTACATTAATGTGGACATTGTGCAATACTTCTAACGCTTTTGATGTAATTAAATGTGCCTCAGAACTAGTAAAAAAAAATGGTTATATAGTTGTTGCTGAAAGTAGTAGAATTTTAGTACCGTACAAAAAACCAATTCAGATGTATTTTGGAAAAAATAATCCAGATTTGCATCCATTTCATTTCAGCAAAAATTCCTTAAGTAATTTGCTTATTCTAAATAAATTTAGACCAATTTTTATAAATAGATATATTGATAGCGATTATCTTTTAATTATTGCAAAAAAAGTTAACAAGATTGAAAAAGAAAGAATTATTATGGATAATTACCGCAAGGTAAAAAATTTTTTTAAATCGTGGTATAGAGAAAGTGCAAAATATAAATCTGAATTAACATTATGAAAAAAAAATATAACCAGTGTTATGATGTTAGTGAAAAAAACGATCGCTATTTAAGTCTTTCTATTAAAAGATCCAAAGGACAACTTCCCGACATGGAAGTTGCTAAGGCCTATTCAAAAATTATTTCAAAGATTAAATTAATAAATAATTTTTCAATTTTAGATGTAGGTTGTTTGACTGGTCATTTTTATAGAACTTTTAAAAAAAAAATTAAAAAAAATTTTTATTACTCAGGTATAGATCCGTGGACTAATCATATTAATGCTGCAAAAATAATATGGAAAAATGATAAAAATATAAATTTTAAGTTAGGTTGGGCACAAAATATTCCATATAAAAAAAATCAATTTGATGTTGTAGTTTGCTCTAATGTGCTAACTCATATTCCTGAGATTAGAAAGCCTCTAAGAGAAATGCTTAGGGTAACAAAAAAATATTTAATTTTAAGAACGCCCGTCCATAACAAATCATATAGGATTCAAATGGTATTAAATTCTAAATGGTTCAAGTTTACAAATGTACCGCCAAAAAATGAGTTTGACAGTAAGGGAAATCCTAGAGTTTATGAGTATTTTGATGTTCATTCTAAAGATTTTCTTACTTCTGTTATTAAAAAAATTACTCCAAATGCAAAAATTAGATTTATTAGAGATACATTTTTTTCAACCAAAAATATAATGAATAAGAAAGAAAATAAATTGGCTGGCACTCAAGTTGTAAAAGGAATGCAGGTGGCAGATCTGCTAATTTTACCACATTATTTTGTTATTATTTATAAAAATTGAACATTTAAATATTTATTCAATCTTAAAATTAAGTTTGTAGTCATTGCCCTGTAAAGACCATATTTCTTTATTTCTATGTTTATTAATATTCTCATTAAATTCAATTATAGAGCAGTCTAGATATTTTAAGACCTCATCAAGTTTCTCTTCAGGGTATTCGCCATCAAATTTATTAACATGCTCTATAGCTTCTTTTCTATTCAAATGCCCATTCTGGATTAATCTAGATGAATCTCTTAAAGCTCTTCCAAAACCAAATTTAATATATTGCATATAGTAATACAAAGGATCTATTTCATCATCCATACTATCGTAGTTTTGAAAAGTTCCAGAAATTCTAGAATCTTTTTCTTTAAATCCAAATTTATCTTTAACGTATTTATAGTTTTCATAAACATCCCATTTAAAAAAAAATGAAAAGTAATATGCTTTTATTTTATTTTCTTTTATTTTTTTTTCATTTGGGTAGGTATATGGAATTAAATCTTGTAATCTAATCAGATTGTCAGTCCAGTTAGTCGGATCGTCGCCAATTTGGTTTTCCAAAACCTCTTCTAAATTTCTAATTTTATCAGAATCTTTATCAATTATTTTTCCTCCATATTCACTCTCACCATGTTCTGCATAAAAAATTAGTTTTATATTTTTTTCTACTGCAACATTTAAGGGGAAGGCATTTATACCAGCATCCCAGTGAACTTTTGGATTTCCTCTTTCAATAAAAAATCTTTTTGAAAGATATTTAGATACTTTTTGGTTTGGCCTCAAATAGAGATTATCAAAACCTTTACTTATTAATAATTGCCTATTTATATTTCCGATATCAGTTGGCATTAATGGGGAAAAAGTTGTTAGAAGAGGATTCATTTTAAATTCATACTTCAATTTATAAGCTATTGAGCTACTATCTTTTCCTCCACTCCATGGTACTATACAGTCATAACTTCCATCTTTTGATCTATGTTCATTGCAAATCTCTTCAAATTCTAACTTTCTACTATTCCAATCAATTAATTTTTTTGCCTTTTGATAATTGCAAGCATTACATATTCCCTTTATATCAAAACTAATTCTTGGTCTCGAGCTTGGCATCAAACATAATTTGCAAATTGTTATTTTTTCCATACTCATTCTCTTATTAAAATTGAGTTTTTTAAATCTTGTTTAAGATTTTTTATGCTTTTCTCAGTGAAATGAAATATATTCGTCAAAGAAGCAGCTGATACGTAATTTTTTTCTAAAACATTTTTAACATGTGACCAATTACCTGCGCCACAAGATATGATTAATGGAATATTTATATGATTTTTTACAGTTTCTAATAAGTTTAAATCGTATCCTAAAAGAGAGCCGTCACAATTAATTGATTGTAAAAAAATTTCTCCAGCATTTTTTTCTTGAATTAATTTAATATAACTAACTAGGTCATGACTGCTTTTATTTTGACCATATTTTTCCATTAAAAAAAATTTTTCATTCTCGTATTTTGCATCTACAGATATCACTATGCATTGCGATCCAAATTCTTTGGCTGCCTCAGTTATAAAATTTGGATTATTTATTGAAATTGTATTGAGTATAATTTTATCAGCACCATTTTTAAGTAATTTTTCGATATGTTTTAATTTTTTGACTCCACCCCCCACAGCTAAAGGAACATAAGAATTTTGAGAGATTTTTTTCATTTCAGAAAAAAAAATATTTTTTTTTTCGGATTCAAAATCTAGTTCTCTTGTTATATCCAAGAGTATAATTTCATCTACAGACCACATGTCAATAAAGTTGAGTGTAAATCTGTAATCAGGTATAAAATTTTTTGATCTAAACAAAACCCCATTGTTTAGCATTAATGTTGTGATAATCCTTTTTACTAGCATATTTTTTTTAAAAAATTTTCTAAAAAATTTAAACCTTGCTTTTGACTTTTTTCAGGATGTGGTTGTATTCCATAAATATTATCTTTTTTACCAATAGCTATAAAATCTTCCCCGTAAAAACATTTTGCGATAGTTTTGAAATTTTTATCGTTATTTTTTTTAACACAATAAGAGTGATTGTAATAAAATAATTCATTATTTTTTATATTATGAAAAATTGTATCAGCTTCTAATAATTCTGTTTTATTCCATCCTACATGCGGGATTCTTACATCTTGATTATTTATTTTCTCAACATTAGCATTTATCCAACCCAATCCCTCGTGTAATCCAAATTCATCACTATTTTTACACATAATTTGAAAACCAAGGCATATTCCAAGTACAAATTTTTTTTTAATTATCACTTCGTTACTAATTATATTGATTAGATTTCTTTCTTTGAGATTTTTCATGCCTTTTTCAAAAGATCCTACTCCAGGCAAGATTAATGCTTTGGCTCTTATAATTTCAGAGGGTTTGTCAGATATTATGCACTCATGTCCTACTTTGTTGATAGCATTTTTAATCGAGATCACATTGCCAAGATCGTAATCAATTACACATATCATTGATTATTAATTTGAAAAAAGATCTTAAGATTAATTAATGAAAATAAAAATTTATTCATTGAGTTTGATAATTTATTTTTAAAATTCATTTTTTTTATTTTTTTAAGATTTATAAAATCATTTAAAGTTTTGCTTTCATTTAAGAAGTCATACAAACTTTCACCATCAAAATTGGTTATACTTTTTAGATTAGTATTGAAACCTTTTTTGTGTCTGTCAGTTCTAATTTGTTCGTTCAAAGTTCCTTTCATTGCTAATCTTAAAATATTTTTTGAATATGAATCTGTTATATAGTCTTCATTTTTAATGCTCATAGCGTAAGAGACCAAATTTTTAGACAAAAAAGGAGATCTGTTTTCTATTGAATTATACATTGAGTTTAAATCGTCTTCTTTAAGAATGACAGGTACAGATTCGTGAAATAATTCATTTAACATCCTATTTTTCATTAAGTTTGTGGAGTATTTTTTTTCAAAAAAATTAGAAACAATTTTTTTTTTAAAATAAAAATAAAATTTCTTAATATCAAAATATATATGCTCTCTAAAATCAGGGTTTTTATAAAAAAGATAAGGATTTTGAAGATTTTTATTTCTTACTAACGGTTGAATAAATTTTTTCCAACTTATAATTTCACTTTTAAATTTTTCTTTATTCTTAATTTCGCTTAAATGCATTAAGAAATGATCATAATAGCCAGTAAAGATTTCATCTGCGCCAGTACCAGATAGAATTACTTTATAACCAAAATTCTTAGCTTTTGCTGATATTTTCGAGTGAGCATAGTATGATATCGTTGAAATAGGAGAGTCGTGATATTTTATTAAATCTTCCATATTGTTTAAAAAAGTTTCTTTTTCTTCTTTTTTTAAAAAAATATAATCAATATCACATTTTAGTTCCTTTTTAATTACATCTATATTTTCTCTTTCATTATATCTCTCGTCGGAGTCAATAATCGAAAAACATTTTGCTTTTATATTAAAATGTTTGTAGCAAATCGAAACTAAACTTGTAGAATCAATTCCTCCACTCAAACAAAATGCAATCGGTACATCGGATCTTAATCGTATTTTTAGACTTCTAAATAATAACTTTTTAATCTCAAAAACATTTTCTTCTAAATTTTTTGAAACACCGGCAGAAGTAATTTCTCTTCTATCTAGGTATTTTTTGGTTTTTAAATTGAAATTATTTAGATCAAGAATTAAATTTGTTCCTGGTTCTAATTCATATATTTTTTCAAAAAAAGTATCATTTGTTTTGTGTAAAGACTTATAGCCATTATAAATATAATTATTAACTTTCAAAAAATTAATTTTTTTGAGATCTTTTTTTTGAGACAACTCATGTATAAATTTTATTTCTGATCCAAAAAATAAATTATTTTTATCAGAATAGTAATACAAAGGTTTTTCTCCGAAATTGTCCCTTGATATAAAAACTTTATTATTTTTTCGGTCATAAATACAAAATGACCACATCCCGTCAAAGTGATAAACGCAATTCTCTCCCCAATATTCATAAGATTTAAGGAGAACTTCAGTGTCAGAATTTGTTACAAATTGAATTTTTTTATTTTGCAAATATTTTTTTAGCTCTATGTAATTATATATTTCTCCATTAAAAATAATTATTAAATCACCAGATTTGAAAGGTTGGTTTGATCTTGGATCAAGATCAATAATATTTAATCTAGATGAAAATAGATTTACAATATAATTATTGGAAGTATGACAGAAAGAGCTCTGCTGGTCTGGCCCTCTGTTTTTCATAATTGACTTTAGATTTTTCGATGCTTTCTCAAATGAAAAATTTAAATATTTTTTATTTGTTATATAACCTGCTATACCGCACACAATCTTAAGAATTATTTACAAGATATATGAGAAAAAAATTAAAGCAATTGAACATGGCAATTTTAATTTATGCTAGATTAAGCTCTAAAAGATTGCCAAACAAAGTATTATACAAGATTAATTCAAAGCCACTTCTCAGCCTTATAATTGATAGAATTAAAAAGATGTCTATTTACAAAATTCCAATTATTGTCATTTTTTCTAAGCATCATAGTGATAATAGATTGGAAAATTATTGCAAAAATAAAAAAATTAATTTTTTTAGAGGAGATCTAGGCAACGTATTTAATAGGACTTTGCAATGTCTTAACATTTATAATTTTAAATCTTTCATAAGAGTTTGTGCTGATAGACCTTTTTTTGATGTCAGATTAATGGATAAAATGATTAAAAAATTTAAAGAAAAAAAATATGAGATTGTTACTAATCAGCTTCCAAGAACTTATCCAAAAGGACTTGCTTGCGAAATCGCTGATATAAATATTTTTAGAAAATTAAATCAAAAAAAACTAAAGCTTTCCGATAAAGAACATATTTTCAATTTTTTCTATAGAAATAATAAAAAATTTAGTATTTTTAATTTCTTGTTAAAAAATTCAAAAAAAAACATAGATATAGACTATAGTTTAAATAATAAAAAAGATCTTTTAAAAGTAAGAAAAATATATAATGCTTTTAGCCCCTCTAAATACATAGATATTTTAAAAATTACAAAAAAAAATGAATCTACTAAGCATACATGATGGTCATAATTGCGGTGTTGCAATTTTTATCAAAGGTAAATTAGTCTGTGCTTTATCCGAGGAAAGAGTTACTAGGAATAAAAATGAGTATGGTTTTCCTCTGCACGCAATTAATTATTGTTTAAGTTATGCAAATTTAAAAAAAAATCAAATTGATCAAATTTCAGTTTCGACAAAAAAATTACCACCAAAATATTTTTTAGTTAAAAGAAATACAAATTTTAAAATAGAAGATTATTATGCAGAGCAAAATAAATTCTGGTATAAAAAAATATATCAAAATAAAAAAGTTAGATATCTCGATATTTTTAGAGATAAATTAGTAAGAAAGTCTCAACTTCATTATAATTTCACAAATATTAAAAATGAGGATGATTATTCTGGCATGTTAGAAGCCAGAAAAAACTTTATTAGTAATTTTTTTTCATTAGAAAAAAAAAATATCTTTTTTTATGATCATCATGAATGTCATGCTTATTATGCTTTTTATGGCATGGACGATAAAAAGAAAAAAATATGTGCAATTGTATTAGATGGAGGCGGTGACAACACAAATGCATCTATTTGGATATCACAAAAAAATAAATTAAAAGAAGTTTATCGAACGAATATTGGAAATCTTGGAAGAATGTACAGATATGTAACTTTATTATTGGGAATGAAACCTGCTGAACATGAGTTTAAGGTAATGGGTTTAGCTGGATATGCTCTTGATAATGATAATTTTTATAAAAAAGCTATTAAAGTGTTTAAAGACACTCTTTACGTTTCAGGAATAAGATTTAAATACAAAATAAAACCAAAAGATAATTATTTTTATTTTCAAAATAAATTAAAAGGAGAAAGATTTGACACTATAAGCTATGCAATACAAAAATATTTAGAAGATATTTTGGTTCAATGGTTTTCAAATATAGCCAAAAAATTTAAAGTAAAAAATTTTGTTTTTTCTGGTGGTGTCGCTCAAAATATAAAAGCTTCAAAAAAAATTTTAGAAAACAAAAATATAGCATCTTTATTCATCCCACCAGGTCCAGGAGATGAGTCTTTGCCAATAGGGGCTGCTTATTGTCATTTTTCTTATTTGAATATATCAAAAAATGCAGTCTCGAGTATGAAAAATCCATATGTAGGTATTAGTTTTAATAATGCTGATTTAGATTTTATAAAAAAAGATAAAAAACTTAAAGTTAAAAAAACTGACAAAAAAGAAATTGCAAAAATATTGAGTAAAGGAAATCCAGTAGCTAGATTTTCTTTGCATGCTCATGAATTTGGTCCAAGAGCTTTAGGCAATCGATCAATTTTAGCGGACCCTAGAAATCAAGATATAATAAATTTTATTAATAAAAAAATAAAAGTTAGAGATTTTTGGATGCCATTTGCACCCAGCATATTAAAAGAAGATGCAAAAAAAGTAATGAACGTTATAAAAAACCATATAAATTATTATATGACTATGTCTTTTGATGTTAAAAAATTTTTTGCAAATAAAATACCAGCTGCTACACACCCGTTTGATAAAACTTGTCGACCACATATTGTCAGCAAAGAATTAAATCTTGATTATTATAACTTAATTAAAGAATTTAAAAAAATTACTAAAATAGGTGTTTTGTTAAATACATCATTTAATTTGCATGGAGAACCAATAGTTTTCAAACCAAAAGACGCAGTAAAATCTTTTTTAAGTAGTGGTTTAGAATATTTGTATATAGGAGACTACTTAGTTACTAAAATTAAAAAAAATTAATATTTTTATAATTATTTAATTTAATTTCTTTGAATCTTCCTCTGGTGTCTATTATTAATTTGGAATGTTTAGCGATTAATTTGTAATCAAATATATCATGATCAGCAAGCAGTATAGCTGCATCGTACTTTTTTAGATTATTTTTATTTAGGTTAATAGATTTTTTATTTTCACTAATATTTCTTCCACCTCTAATTCTTGCGAAATAAGGATCGTGGTAGTCATACTTTATTTTTTTCTTATTTAGAATTTTGATAAATTCATATGAAGGCGACTCTCTATCATCATCAACATTCTTTTTATAAGATAAACCAAGTAATAATATTTTTATTTTTTTATCTTTTTTAATCTTTTTTAATACTTGCTTAATAGTCCAGTTGGGTATCTGTGAATTTATAATTCCAGATAATTTGATAAGTTTTGGGTCATAACCGTTTTTTTTGGATACCCACGAAAGATAGAAGGGATCTATTGGAATGCAATGTCCTCCTAGCCCAGGACCTGGAACAAATTTTTGAAAACCAAAATTTTTAGTAGCCGCAGCGTTTATTGTATTTGTAATATCAATTTTTAATTTATTGCATATAATTTTTAATTCATTAACTAAACCAATATTTATAGCTCTATATAAGTTTTCTAGAATTTTAGATAATTCCGCTTCCTCAATTTTTTCTACAACAACTAATTTTTTTACAAAAAAATTATAAACGATATTAATAAGCAATAAACAATTATTGGTATATCCGCTAATCACTTTGGGTGTTTTTTTATAACTAAAATTTTTATCTCCTGGATTTTCTCTTTCGGGTGAGTATCCAATAAAAATATTTTCTCCAATAATAAATTTTTTACTAACTAAAATTTTTGCAAACTCTCTTGTAGCACCGGGGTAAACTGTGCTCTCGAGCACTATTATTTGATTTTTTTTTATGTATTTTTTTAAAATTCTCGCGCAATTAAAAACATAACTCATGTCTGGTTTTTTTGAATTTTTTTTGAGCGGCGTAGGTAAACAAATAATTAAAACATCACATTTATTTGCAATTTTATAATCTGTGCTTACGTTTTTTTTATTTTTTTTAAAATATTTTGGTATTAATGGATCCGTAGATTTAATATAAATTTTACCATTTCTGAGACTGTTAATTTTACTTTTATCAATATCAATTCCAAAGACATTAATTTTTGCTTTGAGAAATCTTGAAAGCAAAGGAAGGCCTACATAGCCAAGCCCTATAACACATACACTAAAGTTTTTAGATTTGAGGTTGGTTATTATTTTTTTTATCATACAAATTGTTTATATATAAACCATGTATTTTACTTCTAAAATTAATCCAGTTTTATTTATAGCGGAGGTTGGTTCTAATCACGAAGGAAATTTTTTGGAAGCTAAAAAATTAGTTTTACAGGCATGTTCTAGCAAAGCAGATATTGTTAAACTCCAAATTTTTACAGCAGATAACTTAGTGTCAAGAAATTATGACAAAAAAAGATATGACCATTTTAAAAAATTGGAGCTTTCAATTTCCCAAAATAAAAAACTTTGCAAACTTATTAAATCTAAAAAAAAGATATGCTCAGCTTCTGTTTGGGATGTAAATCAAATTGAAACATTCAATGACTATATCGATGTTTACAAAATCGGCTCTGGAGATATTCATAATTTTGAAATAATTAAAAAAATTACATTACTTGATAAGCCTGTAATTTTGTCAACCGGTCTAAGTAATGTAGATGAAATAAAGAAAACTTTGTCATTTATTAACAAAATCAATACAAGATTTATTAAGTCAGGAAAATTAGCGATCCTTCATTGTAATACAGCCTACCCAACCCCAAAAGAGGACACTTATTTAGACACAATAAATTTTTTTAATAAAACATTCAAAGTCACTGTTGGGTTTTCAGATCATTCAATCGGAGATGAAATTATAACCTATGCTTTTTTACGTGGAGCAAAAGTAATAGAGAAGCATTTTTCTAATAATATAAAAAAAAAAACTTTTCGAGATCACGCAATATCTTTAAATAAAGAAATGGTAGATAATTTTTTAAATAAAATTAATACAATAAATAAATATTTAAAAGTTAAAAATAAATTAACAGACAGCGAAAAAAAACAAAAAAATTTACTTTCCTTTAGAAGATCTATTTATGCTAAAGAAAATATTCAAAAGGGGGAAGTTTTTTCTACTAACAATATAATTTGTTTGCGCCCTTTTAAAAAAATTAGTTCAAGTAATTTTTTTGATTTAATTAATAAAAAATCTAAAATTAAATATAACAAAGGAGACTTAATAAAATTATGATAGTCGATCCGATTATATCTATATATATAACTAATAAAAATTACGGAAAATATTTAGAGAATGCTATAAAAAGTGTTCTTAAACAAACATATAAAAAAAAAGAACTAATAATTATTGACGATGCCTCAAAAGACAATTCAATAAAGATTATAAAAAAATACGAAAAAAAAAATCTTTGTAGAGCTATTTATAACAAAAAATCTAAGGGTCTAATTAAATCTTCTAATATTGCAATTAAAGCTTCAAAAGGAAGGTTTGTTATGAGGTTGGATGCAGATGATTATCTAGATCCAAACTCTCTGTCAGTTTTATTAAATGCGATTGAAAAAGATTCTAATATTGCGCTTGTTTATTCAGATTATTATCTTGTTGATGAAAAAAGAAATATTTTGTCATTAGAAAAACAAACTATTAGAAATGAAGAAGGATTATTAGATCATAAACCAGTTCTTGCAGCATGTTGTTTAATTAGAAGAAGTTCAATCTTTTCAGTAAACTTATATGACGAAAGATTTACCAGACAAGATGGTTATGATCTTTGGTATAAACTTTTAAAAAACTTTAAATTTGAACATGTGCCATTGCCTTTATTTTTTTATAGAAAACATGGAAAAAATTTAACAAAAAATCAGAATAAATTATATAAAACCAGAACAAAAATTCTACGAAAGTTTTCAGAAAAACAAAACAAAATAAAAGATTTAAATATTAATTGTGTAATACCAGCTAGAGGTCCTAATGTTGATAAGTTTTGCAATTCTTTAGAATTATTGAATAAAAAATATTTGATTTTCCATACAATAGACGAGGCTTTAAAGATTAAAGAATTTAAAAAAATAATACTCACTACTTCAGATTTAAAGTTAATTAAAATAGTGAAAAATAAATACAAAAATAATATTTTTTATCATAAAAGAAAGAAAAAATTCTCTCAACAAAATATAGATTTTAAAGAATCAGTGGTAAATGCTGTCAAAAAATTTAATAAAAAAAATTTAGATATTCTCGTTATTATGACATTGGAGAATCCTTTTAGAAAATCATTCTATATTCAACAAGCAATCAGTAGTCTAATTATTCATGATAGCGATATGGTTATAGGAACAGTTCCTGATATAGAAAATACATATTATAAATATTCAAAAAGAGGCATGGAGCTAATCAGTAATGAAAAAAATCAGAAACTAAAATTAGAAAAAAATATAATTTTTAAAGACGTTGGTGCATTCAGCGTGCAAAAATATAAATCTTATTTAAGAAATACTATAAATAAAATAACAAACGTAGTTTTAGATAATAAAGACTCTATTTTAATTAATTCAAAATCTGATTTAATTTTAGCGAAAAAAATATTCTAAACAGTAATTAATATGAGAATTTTAATAACGGGATGTTCGGGGTTTATTGGTTTTCATCTTTCCTTATTTTTACTAAAAAAAAATTATAAAATTTATGGTATTGACACTATGAATTCTTATTACGATCCCTGTCTAAAATATAATAGACTTAAAGTACTAAAGAAATATAAAGATTTTTACTTTAATAAATTTGATATTTCAGATAAAAAAAAGTTAGATATTTTTTTTGATAAAAATAAAATAAATTTCATTATAAATCTAGCGGCATATGCTGGAGTTCAGTACTCATTACTAAATCCAGACCTTTACTTTAAAGCCAACGAAATTGGTTTTTATAATTTACTAGAAAATGCTAAAAGAAAAAAAATAAAAAAAATAATATTTGCTTCTACTTCTTCAGTAGCAGGTAGTAATTCATCAGAATTTTTTAAGGAGTCGGACAAAACAGATTCTCCTATATCTCTATATTCAGCTACCAAAAAAAATAATGAAATATTAGCTCATTTTTATGCGATTCATTATAAAATTAAAATTATTGGTGTAAGATTTTTTACAGTTTATGGGCCATATGGAAGGCCCGACTTATCAATTTATAAATTTGCTCAAGCTATTCAAAATAACAAAAAAATTATTTTAAATAATAATGGCAATCATTTTAGAGATTTTACTTATATCGACGATGCTATTAAATGTTTATTTAAACTTATTAAGATTAATAATTTTAATAAAGTTGATAAAAAACATAATTCTTTTTTTCAAATGTTTAATCTTGGTGGAGGAAAAAAAATTAAAATTACTCAAATTGTAAAAATTTTAGAGGAGTTAATTGAAAAAAAAGCTGCAATTAGTTTTGGTCCAAAAAAAAGCGGGGATATAATTTCTTCTAGATCTTCAGTAAAAAAATTAGTTAGAAATATTAAATACAGTCCAGATACTAGTATTTTTAAAGGATTAAGATTATTTGTTAGTTGGTTGGAAAGTTATAAAAATATTTAATATTTTAAATTGTCACTTCCCAAGCACTCTTCGATATTTCTTTATTAATTAATTCTAATTTATTACCTATTAAGTTGTCCAGTTTTGTTATCTTTGATTTATTAATATTTTTACTTCTGGCTTTCACATAAATTAGATCATAATATAGTTTAGGTGTAATGTTTAAATTTTTACATATAATAGTTTCAAAATAAGAATTCACATTGTAGACAGAGTTATAAATAAAAAACAAAGTATATACTAATTTTTCTAAATCACTCTTTATTGGATAGATAAGTTTTGCAAAATTAGTCTTTAGAAGATTTTCGTACTGTTTTTCACTGTTCCATCTATTAGATATCTTAAATTTAGAATGATAAAAATTAGATTCTGAGCAGATAATTTTAAAGTTCATAAATGCTAATTCTAGTATAGCAGAACTATATTTTGTTATTGCGATACATTTTTTTCTATCTAATTTTTTTAGTAGTTGATAATTTTGAATTGGCTCATGTAAAAAAGTTATATTACTAAATTTTTTATATTTCTTTTTAATTATATTATAAATTTTTTCATCCCATTCGGCATAAATAGAAAGCGATTTATTATAAAAATTAGGATGAGGTTTTACTAAAATATTTTTTTTAGAATTTATAAAAAAATTTAAAGTATATTCGAGCCATTCTAAAGTATTTTCAAATCCGCTGTAACCGTACCACATTTGTCCGTCAGTAAATGAGTGAGCGTAAATTATATAGTCAAATTTTTTATAATCTAATTTTTTAGTGTTCTTAAATTTTAGTTGTTGCAACCAGGGTATAAAATTCTTCTTTTTTGTTAATTTCGATATTTTTTTTTGGGCTTGTTTTTTTTGATTTTGACTTATATTTTTTTTTAAATTTATTCGAATAGCATTTTCGTATTTTTCTAAATATTTTTTTTTATTATTTTTATGATTTACAAAAAAGATTCCATGTGGATAGTTATTTGTATAAACAGAAATTTTTTTTTGTGAAAAATATGTATATATTATACCATTCAAATACCCACAGTGATCCACATAAGCACCTTTAATATCAAAATTTTTGTAATAATATTCACAAGTTCTTAAAATAGAACCTGCAGCTAAAAAGTCTTTAAATAATTTTTTATAAAACGCTATTTTGCTTATATAGGTTTCAAAGTTAAAATAAGTAGATGATAATATAAATCTACCTATTTCTATATTGTTATAAATTAATTTTGCTCTGTCTTTTTTAAAAATTTTTCCTGAAAGTAATATATAAATAAAAAAAATGATAAAATTTATGGATGGAAAACGCTTTGGTTTAAATAGAAGTAAATCTAGCTTTTTTTTTTGTATATTCTCACATGATATTTTTGATGAACCTACTATAAATTTGTACAAGTAGTCATAGTTTCGAGTTGATAAAAACATCAATATTGATTGAATAAATGGATTTTAAATTAAAAAAGAGATAACAATATTGTGATGTTATATCAATAAATTTTTCCAAAAATAGAACATGACTATTCAAAAATTTAAAAGAACTAAACGATTACACAAAACAATTAAAATTAATTTAAAAAGAAGAACAGTAATTGTTGATGATGAAATTGTATTTTTTAAAAAACTTCCAATGCCAAGCTGGATAGAATTAAGCATAATTGACGTTTGCAATAGATCTTGCATTTTCTGTCCTAAATCAGACCCAAGTATTGCCCCTGACACTCATCAACGAATGCAATTAGTATTAATTGATAAACTTGCTAAAGATCTAAAAGAAATAGATTACAAAGGTTCAGTAGTTCTTTGTGGTTATGGTGAGCCTATGTTGCATAAAGAGGTAAGCGAAATATCAAAAAGACTGGCCAAAGTTTCTTTTGTAGAAGTGGTAACTAATGGTGACACTTTAAATTCTAATAAAATTACAGAACTTTATAACAGCAACGTGAACAAACTTTTAGTTAGTATGTATGATGGTCCAGAACAGATTGAAAAATTTAAAAAAATGACTCTTGAATCTAAAGTTCCAAAAGACTTCGTTATATTACGAGATAGATGGTACGACAAAAATAAAGATTATGGGCTCAAGTTAACAAATAGAACCGGAACAATTAGCGTAGGTGAGCAAGAAAAAGTAGGTACTTATGATAAATGTTATTATCCTTCTTATCAGTTATTAATTGATTGGAATGGTGATGTTTTTTTATGCCCTCAAGATTGGCAAAGAAGAATTACAATGGGCAATATTATGCAAAAAAGTCTTTTTGATATATGGACAGGAAAAATTTTTGAAAAATATAGAAAAAATCTTCTTGAGGGTAAAAGATGCGACAGTCCCTGTACGCTATGCAATGCCGAAGGAACTATTTTAGGAAAAAATCACGCAAAAGCATGGAAAAAAATTTATAATATTTTGGATAAATGAAACAAATAACATTAGTAACAGGTGCCGGTAGAGGAATTGGCTTCGCAATAGCAGAAAAATTTGCAAAAGCAGAACATGAATTAATTCTTTTAGTTCAAGAGAAAAATCAGATAAATTTTTTAAAAAAAGAATTAGGTAAAATTTCAGAATCTAAAAAAATATATTTTCATGGGAATTTAAGAGATGTTAAATTTCTATCAATGCTTGATAAGAAAGTTAAAAAAGTTAACAATTTAATTAATAACGCTGCTCAAGCAAATACTGATTATTTTACAAATGTTTCAGATTCGCAAATCAATAATTTAATTGAAGTAAATCTAATAGCGCCATTTAAATTAAGTCAAATTTTTGCAAAAAAAATGATTAAAAATAAAATCAAAGGATGCATAGTTAATATTACTTCACAGCTAGGACATATGGCTGCTTATAATCGCTCTTTATACTGTATGACAAAATTTGGTTTGGAGGGACTTAGTAAAGCAATGGCTATGGATTTAGCAAAGCACGGAATAAGATCTAATACAGTTGCACCGACCAAAACTATTGTTAATCAAATTGAAAGAAAAAAAACTGTTAAAAGATTGAATATAATAAGAAATAAAATTCCTTTAAAAAAATTTTCAACAACAAAACAAATTGCTGAAATTGTGTATTTTTTGACCACAGAAAGTTCCTCATCTATAACAGGCACCTCAATTGTCTCAGATGGCGGATGGACTGCAGGGAAGTAGATTAAAAAAATTTTTCATGAATAGTTTCTGTTATCTTTTTTAAAGATTCATTTTCACCATCTATGATTAATTTTTTATTTATATACTCATCATAATTTTTTATTGATTTATTTAGATTAATCTCCAAAATTTCTTTTTCTAATACAATATTCTTGTCAATGTTATACGAAACAAGTCCTAAAGATTTGACGTATTGTCGACTCATATTTTCCATATAGTCTCCAAGAAGTTTTGAATTAATATTTATAATTTTTTTCTTTAAAATTACTGCGTTTAGTATTGCGCTCGATACGCTAAAAATCGCTATTTCAGATTCAAATATTGCTTCGTTAGTTGGAATTTTAGATATTTCAAAGGATTGATAAAAATTATGAAAAGATCTGTTATTTGGATGTTTTGTAATAATAACTTTTTTTTTGTAAATAAAAGAAATATTTTTTAAAAATACCTCTAGGTTATTATAAAAAGTGTCTTGGTCATTTTTTTTTACTTCCCCCTCTCTGCTTGTTCTATCAGGATGATCAAAATGGGTATCTATGTAGGTTATATAATTATTTTCTGGATTTTTATTTTTTTTTAAAATTTTTATACTATCAAAATAGATACTATTTACCGGGATAACTTCTCTATAATATGTAATTTTTAAAAAAGTAAATAATTTTTCAATTCTATTACCACGAGAGTTTTTTATATAATTTATTACATCTGTATTTGATTCAAATAATAAATCGATTTTAGGGAATATATTTAGCACGGTAAATATTCTAAACAGATGATAAAAACCTTTATCAAAATAATTTCTGTAAGATTTAAAAAGATATTTAAATTTCATTTCTGCACTTAATTTATTTCCAATCTGACTTAAATTCATAATCATTATTAATTTTATATTAAGTTTTTTTAATAGACGGTGTATTTTGAAGTATCCTGGATTTTTCCCTATCATTAATATTGAAATGACTTCATGATCGATATTAAATTTTTTAAATTCATCAGAATCTTTAAAATTAATTATTTTTATTTTTTCAGGTAAGTTTTTTGGAAAGATAACTGGATTTTTCTTAGTAAAAATTTTTAAATTATATAAATTAAAAATATAAACTTCTGAAAATTTTTTTAAAAGGTGATCTATTAAAATTTTATTTGATGTATATGTATTTTCAATATTTTCTTGAGCGATAATGAAAGATATAATTTTTTTTTTCAATTTAGTATCCTCTCAGATACTGTGTGGGAATAATGTTTTTATACTCTGTTTTATTTAAATTTTCATAAATCCATCTTGGATTTTTTAAAAAAGATCTTCCGATAGCTACAAAGTCAAAATTTCTTTCTTTAATTCCGCTGTTTATTAAATTTATTTTATTTAACATGCCAGAAGTTCTAATTTTCATTTTAGTATTTTTTTTAATTTTTTTACTAATACTCATTCTAAATCCCATTTTAAATTTCATATTAGTTTTTGGTAAAATTCCTCCGCTGGATACACAGACATAATCAAAGCCAATTTTTTCTAGTTTTTTTGTTAAATAAATACAATCGTTATAATTTAATCCATTTTTTACGTGATCGGTTCCTGTAACTCTTGCTCCTAAACATTTATTTTTTGGCCAAACCTTTCTGACAACTTCTCCAATCTCAATTAACAGTCTGCATCTATTTTCGAGACTACCACCATATTTATCTTTTCTATGATTGGATATTGGGGACATAAATTGATGTAATAAATAACCGTGCGCCATATGAATTTCTAGAATATCAATATTGCAAGCATTAGCTGCCGTAGCTGCTTTTTTAAAATCTATAATTAATTTTTTAATATCATTTAAACTCATCTCTTTAGGCACGGGCCATTTATTAGATCTTTTGATTGCAGAAGAGGACAGTGTTTGCCATTTTTTTTTTCCATTTTTTAAATAGGATCCATTTTTTTCCCACGGTACGTTTGCAGAACCTTTTCTGCCAGAGTGAGAAATTTGAATACCAATAGGTAATTTATTATTAAGTTTTTTTAAAAAAATTATAAGTTTTTTTAATCCTTTAATTTGTTTTTTGTTGTAGATTGCTAAATCTTTATGAGTAATTTTTCCAACTTTACTAACTGCAGTTGACTCAATTATTAAACCGCCGATTCCGGAGTTTGAAAATGAACCGAGGTGTTTGTAATGCCAGTTTGTAGGGCATCCATTATTAGCTGAGTATTGACACATAGGAGATAAAACAATCCTATTTAAAAAATTTATTTTATTTATCTTAATTGATTTAAATATCATATTTACAGACAACAAATTCATTATGAGGGTGAAATATAGCTCCAGGGTAAGCCCAGTAAGTTTCTATAAACATTTTATTAAGTGCCTTACCCAATTTTGGAAGATGAGGAACATTATCACTATCTATCATTGATTTCATATTTGTAGCTATTCTTAACCATTCCCCCTTTTTTTGTTCTTTGTAAGAAAGTCTAAGTCTTAAAGCTATATCAACCGGTACTAAATCATAACTTAATTTTTTAATTTTTTTATAGATTTTTTTTAATGTTGTTGGACTATTAAATCCTAAATTTTTGACTTTAATTCTATAAAGTTTAATCTTTTTATTAGTTATAAAAATTTTATTTTTTTTATTTTTTAAAATATCTAAAATCCAATGGCTAATTATTGTCTTTTTTTTTAAATCTTTAAGACATTCATGTA